>TARA_R110002020_G_scaffold327121_2_pt1 | contig 55785 bp, 55 predicted proteins | sample TARA_R110002020 | Tara Oceans TARA_R110002020 (sample SAMEA4396489) | marine metagenome | biome: Westerlies Biome; feature: [MES] marine water layer (ENVO:01000295) within the mesopelagic zone...; material: water (ENVO:00002006), including particulate matter (ENVO:01000060) such... | reverse complement strand
TACCAAGGGCCGCGCGGTAGACAAAACAAAAGCCCCGCATCAGATGATGCGGGGCTTTCTCTATTCCTCAGATCGACAGGACGCGCAGATTAAATGCCCGCATCCACGATGGCCTGTGCCAGCACCGGAACCGTTTTCGCGTTCAATCCCGCAATGTTCATCCGGCTGTCGCCCACCATGTAGATGCCGTAGTCCGAACGCAGCTTTTCCACCATCTCGGGCGTTGTCCCAAGACGCGAGAACATACCGCGATGCTGCGCCAAAAATCCGAAACGGTCAGAGCCTGACAGCCGCTGCAACTCTGCTGCCAACTGGCTACGCAGACCGAGCATGGAGAGGCGCACCTCTTCCAGCTCCGCACGCCAGTCAGCACGCAATTCGTCATCTATCAGGATCATGGTCACCAGCCGCGCACCGTGGTCCGGCGGGAAACTGAAGTTCTGACGGTTAAGAAACGCCAGCGTGCCCTGATTGAGAGCCTGCGCCCCTGCGTCCGCACTGACCAGCATCAAAAGGCCCGTCCGCTCGCGGTAGATGCCGAAATTCTTGGAACAGCTCGCAGCAATGATACACTCGGGGACCGCCGCCGCCACCTTTCGCGTTGCTGCCGCGTCTTCCTCCAGACCGTCTCCAAATCCCTGATAGGCGATATCAATCATCGGCACAGCACCCGTCTCCAGCAGAACACGGATCACCTCGTCCCACTCGGCAGAGTTCAGGTTCGCGCCGGTCGGGTTGTGGCAGCAGCCGTGCAGCAAGACCACGTCACCCTTCTTCGCAGTCTTCAAATCCGCAATCAGCCCGTCGAAATCAACGCCGCACGTCTCCTCGTTGAAATAGCGATAGGGCACCATCTCCATCCCTAGATAGGCCAGCATCGAGATATGGTTCGGCCAGGTCGGGTTGGACACAAACACACGTGCGTCGGGACGCGCCATTCGGATCAGCTCGAAGGCCTGCCGACAGGCACCTGTGCCACCCGGTGTCGCCGCAGCAGCAACCGTGCCGCGTGGCACGGCATCGCCCAAAACCAGCTCTACCATCGCATCGCCAAACGCCGGATCACCCGCCAGACCGGTATAGACCTTGCTGTCCTGCGTCTCCCACAGCTTCAGCTCCGCCGCCTTTATGGCCCGCATCACCGGCGTGAGCCCAGTCGCGTCCTTGTAAACGCCGACACCCAGATCAATCTTGGTGTCGCGCGGATCTTCGCGGTATTGCTGGACCAACGCCAGAATTTTATCCCCTGGCTGTGCTTTCAGTGTTTCGAACATCACGCGTCTCCGGTTGCGATTGGCACGGTGGGGAACATCCCCCATTCCGACCATGATCCGTCATAGAGGGCCCAGTCGCTGTGCCCCAGTCTCTCCAGCGCCAGCGCCAACACCGCCGCCGTCACCCCGGACCCGCAAGAGGTGATCACAGGCTGCCCCAGATCCACCCCCGCTGCCTCAAAAATCGCGCGCGTCTCGTCCACGGACTTCAGCGTCTTGTCATCGTTCAACAAACTACCGAAAGGCACATTGCGCGATTTCGGAATATGGCCTGCGCGCAAGCCCTCGCGCGGCTCCGGCGCCTCGCCCCGAAACCGCTCGGCCGAACGCGCATCGACGATCTGCGGCATCCCGAGCTTGGAGGCATGCGCCACCTGCGTCACATCCCGCACCAGATGATTCTGGAACCGCACCGTCATGTGCCGGTCACGCGGGATCGGCGGCATGTCCTCCACCGGACGCCCCTCGGCCAGCCACTTGGGCATACCGCCATCCAGCACAGCGACATTTTCCTGCCCCATCAGCTTGAAAAGCCACCACACGCGCGGCGCAGACATGATCCCCGCACCATCATAAACGACGATCTGATGCCCGTCTCCCACGCCCAACGCGCGCATACGCGACATGAACTTCTCGATCGGCGGCGCCATATGCGGCAGGCTCGACCGGGCGTCAGACACATCATCAATGTCAAAAAAACGTGCACCGGGGATATGCGCCGCATCATACTCCGCTTTCGGATCGCGCCCGTCCGCAGGCAGATACCACGATCCATCCAACACACGCAGATCAGGATCCTTCAGATGTTTCGCCAACCACTCGGTCGATACAAGCGTTTTCGGATCGTCAGTCATGGCACTTCCCTCCTAACAGTACGCCCCATGACTACTCCGGCACAAATATCGGGGCAAGGGACTGCACCCCGCACCGATTTCTTTTAAACGTAAATATACGATGTGAGTCTTTTCAGTGGCAAAGACGGAGGCTGATCCCCTTACCCGTGGTCTTTCAACAAACGGGATTTTTGCCGTGACCAATCGCGCTTGGCGGCGTCTTCGCGCTTGTCATGCAGCTTCTTGCCCTTGGCGATGCCAATTTTGATCTTAGCCATACCACGGTGGTTGAAATACATGACCAGCGGCACGAGGGTCATGCCCTTGCGCTGCGTGGCATTCCACATTTCGGCCAACTGCTTGCGACTTACCAGCAACTTGCGCCGACGCCGCTCTTCATGGCCAAAGGTCTTGGCCTGCTTGTAGGGCGCGATGTAGCTGTTCACCAACCACAATTCTCCGTCCTCCACCGCAGCATAACTCTCTGCGATGTTGGAGCCGCCCATCCGCAGGCTTTTGACCTCGGAGCCTTCCAGTATGATGCCACATTCCACATCTTCCTCGATCGCATAATCAAAACGCGCACGGCGGTTTTCTGCGATGACCTTATAATTCGGGTCCGATTTGGATGATGATTTTACCTGTGCCATAAATAGCGATGTAGGGTCCTAACGCGTGCCGCGCAAGAGGAGCCTTAGCGCAGCCCGTCCTGCGCAATGAATTTCGCCAGATCCAGGATGATCTGCCCGCGCGCCCGCGCAATGGCCGTTGGACCACCATCGGCGTCATAAGGCACAGTCAGATCAAACAGCCCCGAGCGCTCGCGCCCTCCGAAGACACCGACAAAATACTGTCCCGTTGCGCGAAAGACACCGTCTGTGCCGGCCACGAGATCCGCGAAACGCACGTCCAGTGTCGCTGCGGCTTCTTCCTCGAAGGGCCACGGCTCGGAGGCGATGCGCGCTCGCGTCAGGCGGGCAAGGTTGCGCGTCAGCTCAAGCCCCACAGCCCGCTCCGGCGCATCCGCCCAGAGCACTTTGGACGCCACGATGGTCCCGTCAGGCCCCTGCTGCGCGATCTCGTCCGCCGCCGCATAGCCGGGCAAGGACACGTCCTTTACCTCGACCGAGCGGAAGCCGATGCGCATTGTCTCGGAAATGGCAGGCGATTGCACAGAAATACTGTCGGGCGTCCCGCAGGCAGTCAAAAAAGCCAGCGCGGCAGCGGCGGCAATTGGTTTCACAAATGTCATATTATCTTCCCAGCAGCAAAGAGTTCGGATTGCGTTCAATGGTGCGCGCCAGCTTTTCCAGCGCGCCGGCAGCCTGTTGGATGTCGCGCAGAGTGGCTTGGGCGGCACGGCTGATCTCATCGCCCCGATTATAGCCATCAATTGTCCGACCCGCTTGCACAAACAGCGTATTCAGCCGCGCGATAATCTGCGGCAGGTCACGCGAAGAAACCGCGATGCTGTCCGCCGCATTGCGCGCCGAGGCCAGCGTCTGGTTGACGTTTTCCACGGCACCGCCCTCGCGCAGTTCCCTCAGGGTCGCGTTCAACTGGTCTAGCGCACCGGCCAGCGCCTCGGGCAGCTGCGCCGTCTCGGGACTGCTGATCAATGCCTCGGCAGAGGAGGTGAGCGAGGTCAGCTCTTCGATCAGCACATCAAATTCCAAGGTCGCAGCCTTGTCGGCCACAGTCTGAAGCTCCGTGATCAGTTCGGGCACACCCTCAACAGAGGAGGTCACGGCATCCGCCGCTTCCGCAGCCGCCGTCAGCGTCGTGCCCAGCGTCTCGGCAATGCGTTGCTGCTCCAACTCCGCCACCAGCGCCTCGACCCGCACCAGCGTCGCGTTCAGCGCCACCGGGATGTTCTTCACATCCTCCGACGTCACAATACCGGACAGATCGCTCAACAGTGTGCTCACATCGGCGGGAACTTTCTGCAAATCTCCGTTGGAGATCAGAGCATCTGCCGAATTCATCACATTGATCGCGCTGTTCAGCAGCTCTTCGATCGGCAGGTTGTTGATCCGCGTGAATACCCCTTCGACAGTAGCCGCCGCATCAGATGTCTCGCTTTCCGTTGTCGGCATGATCGGCAAATCTGCACCGGATGTCGTCAGCTCTGCTGAAGGCGCATCCTCCACTTCGACAAGCTCAACCTTCAAACCACCGGTCAGCAAGCTGGCCGAGGCCAACCGCGCGCGCAAGCCGTTGGCAACGCGGTCCTGCAACAGCGTCAGCGCAGACGCCGCCGATACCTCATCCGGCAGACCCAGACGCGACGGCTGGATGGACAGGGTCACGTTCAGGCGCACCCGGCTGTCCCCGAACTGGTTGTAATCCACAATCCCCGACAGACTCTCGACCGAGCCGATACGGAACCCGCTCAGCTCGACTGGAGCACCGACGGCAAGGCCGGAAATATTCTCGTCAAAAATCACGCTTACCTGTAACGGATCCACTTCGGAGGTGGTGAACAAGCTGGTCCGCGCTGTTTCCTTGTCGGAGAATACCTCAAACACCTCACCATCGCGCGCAGGTTCGCCACCCGATACGAATGTATCAAAGGTGATCCCGCCCCCGATCAGCGTCGCCAGCGAAGAAAAGTCAATCTCCGCGCCCGTCGGCCCAACCTTGAAGCTGAAACCTGAGGTATCCCAAAACCGCGTGGAGGAGCTGATCAGGTTGCGGTGCTCCTCATAAATCAGGCCCTCTGTAATCGCAAAAGCGCCACTGCGTGAGATCTGGGCACGCCCGATCTGGCCCACCTGAATACCGCGGAAAAAGATCGGCGCATTGTCTGTAAGCGTCCCGTTCGCGGTGGTGCGGAAGGCGATCTGCAAGCCGCTCTCGCCCGGTTTGATCAGCGGAGGCACATCCGAGCCCTTGAACGTCTCCGCATATTCGCCAATCTCATTGTCCCACGACCCTTCGATGTAGACACCGCTCAGCACGGTGCTGAGGCCCGTCACCCCCTGCGCCGTCACTTCGGGCTGCACGATCCAGAAGACCGAACTGGCATCGACATAAGGTGCGATATCCTTGTTCAAACGAATGTGCACATCCACCTGCGCCAACCCGTCGCTAAAGCTCACCTCCTCGACCTCGCCCACCTCGATGTCGCGGTATTTCAACTTGGTCTCGCCCGCAGTGATACCCGAACCATCCGTGAACCCCACAATAATTACCGGACCACGCGCAGCATATGACTGCCAGGCCACACCGAATGCTACAACCAGCGCCATCAAAGGGATAACCCAGATGAACGATGCGCCTGAAATCCACGACTTGCGGGCAGACTGGATTTCTAGCGTTGGGGGGGTATCAGTCATGGGCAGGCGCCTCGTTATCTTTTGTTTGTTTGTCCCAGATCATGCGCGGGTCAAACGCCTGAGCTGACAACATAGTAAAAATCACCGACAAGGCAAAAAAGAAAGCGGCGGGACCGGGCGTGATGGTGACCAGCCCCCTGAGTTGCACAAGGGCAGACAGAATGGCGACCACAAAGATATCGATCATCGACCAGCGCCCGATATACTCTACGATCTCGTACATCAACAGTCGCCTGTGTGATGCAAAGCTGCGCTGTTGCCGAACGCTCACAGCGAGAAACGCAATTGCCCAGAACTTGCCCAACGGAATGACTACCGAGGCGAACAGGATAATTGCCGCGATCCCGAAAGAGCCGTATTGGGCCAGCTCGACCGCACCGCCGATGATCGTGCTTTCATCCACATCCATCAGCTGCTGTGTGCGCAGCATCGGGTAGATATTGGCGGGCACGTAACACATCAGCCCGACCAGCCAGAGCGCCCAGACACGCTGCAGACTGTTCTCGTCACGCGAGACGAGCTTGGCGCCACAGCGGCCGCAAATATCTGTCTCCAACGGCCATGCCCGCCCGCAGCGGGTACACGCAACCAGACCTGCCTCGCGGGCGGTTACCGTTCTTTGGGGTGTTCCAGAGAGTTCCATACCGACCACTTACACAAAAAATTATCCTGGACGATGACCAGCACCACCAGCACACCAAACATCCAGAACGCCGGACCAAAACTCACCGTCGCCAGACCCGCCACTTTAACCAGCGCCACAGCACAGCCGAGCGCAAAAATCTCGGCCATGGACCATGGGCGCATCGCCTCTGACAGGCGGAACGCCTTGATCGCGTGCCGCGCAGGCGGGCGGTCCAGCACCACAGGGACCAGAACATAGATCGTCAGCAACATCCGCAACAGCGGCACAAACAGGATGAACCCCGCCGTCATCAGCGCCAGCACCAAAAGCGGCCCATCGGTAAAAGACAGCGCCGCATCAATGATCGATACTGCGTTGCTCCGCCCGGCCGCCGAGATTTGAAGAAAAGGAAATACGCTGGCTGCCGTGATCAGCACCACAACGGCGACGGCCACTGCGATAATCTGCATCCCTGCCTTTCGGCGCGGGGCGATCAAAACCTTGTGACACCGTGTGCAGACAGCGCGCTCACCATTCCTCGGGCGCTGCAAATTATAGGTTGCATCGCAAACGGGGCAGACAATCAAGCCCTCCAAGGGGCCGCGAGACATATCGGCAGCGTGAGACATCGGTGACGTATAGCCCTATTCGCAGACTACTGACACCGTTATTTGTGTCGCAGTCAATTTCGGTCCCCGCTGATATCACTTATATCTTCGGCGTTAGAACACAACGCATCAAGCACAGCTTTAGTTTCAACGCCGATTGCGCGGGGGGATGTGGACATAGCGTTTTTCGCCCTGCTAAAACGGGGCGCGGGGGCTGCTTGCAGGATGCCACCCGACGCCGAAAGCGCGCGGTCCACGTGGCCCATAACATGCGGTGCGCCCGCCAGCGCCGGATGGTTCATGTTATTGCGGGCAGTCTGCTGCCCAGGCCCAGCCGCGCCAGGGCCGGACCTCTTCAATCAGGACATCACTGGCGTGATCCGCCGCTAGCCTGTCTCCTGCCCCGCCGCGCGCTGTAGGTCCCGCACGCCCCAGCGTTTGCCGCGCCAGTTGATGTGAGTAGAGGCCACGGTAATCACCTGCGCACCCAGATCGGCCGGCAACTAACTGGCCAAGGGCACAGGCCCCAGTCCCCGACCTCCTTCAACGACGCCAAAGATCCTGCCATTACACCACCCCCGGAAGCGTCACCTCGCGTGCGCCCTCTTCGAATTCCTTCATGGACAGCGGCCAGACCACACCTGGCCACCGCAGCTCCATTTCCTTTTTACGCGGCCTGTAGACGGCTGTGTAGAGCGTTCCGAAGCCGTGATTGAACGCGGTAGAATAAAGCGGTGGCTTCAAAAATGCCCCGATGAACTTTTCCTCAGGGTCCTGATGCAGCCGCAACCTTTGCAGCAAGAACCGCTCGCGCTCGACCGTGGCGGTAAAACGCGCGTGGCTGATCCACTCCACGTTTTCCTGATGGTTTGTTGCCACTGCCGCATAGGTCACAATTGCAGGCCGGTCAGGGGCCATCATCACCGTCAGATAGTTGCGTTTGCGGTCCAACACAGTGACGTTATAGCTCATATGCGTAGGCACCCGCGCCAGAACCGCGCCCGCCTCCTCAGCCGTTTCACAGGTTTGCAGCACGTAGCGCAGGATCAACGGCACACCGAACCCTTCCCCCACCACACGACGGCCACCAAAGGTGAGTGAGATCGACAGCCCCTTGTCGTTGACCCCGTCCACCAGCCCCCAGAGGCCATCAGACGTCCCCATCACCGTACGGCCCATCCAGCGCGTGCGCAGGACAAGGCTGTCAAAGGCTTTCGGGTTATAGTCGTAATTGCGCACCAGCACGGGCTGCTTGCCGCCCCATACCGCTTGGCTACAGCTCGCCAGATAGGGCGGCGGCGTGTAAAAGCTCAGGAACCGCGCCGCATGGTCGCCCCCACCTGCCAGCTCGCACAGCTCTTCGTACAGTGGCACCATTTCCGGCATATGCTTGCGCAACGCGCGCAGACCTTCGGCATAGGTCGGGCGGGCGGTCTCGCCCTCCTTGAGCCACCACGCCCGATAGTTGGGCCAATATTCACGGAAAAGCCCGGCCCATTTAGGACCGGGCAAATCCTCGGAGATTGCGCGCCAGTACATGGGCCGCCTTCCTGACAGATTTGGATTAAAGGATCTTGAACGCCGGATCGGACAACATCGGATCAGCCGAGGCAACAGGCAGCGGTTTGCCCTCTACCGCCGACTTGATGCCATGGATCCACTTCTTCGCCCGCTCGTTGAGCTGGAAGCTCTTCGTCATCGACCGGCCCCGCGTCACAAGAATACCAATGTCGGCGCCTTCATAGCGGTAGTCACCCGGTTGCAGAATACGCAGAAAGAACGCCTCGTTCTCGCTCTCTACCGCGCGGCGGTGATAGTCGAACCTGTCCCAGACGACCGAGCCATCCTCGCGCATTTTGTAGATGCCCGTCTCTGGCGCTTGGGTACAAATATCAACGCTGTCCTTGGTGTGCTTGATAACCATCTGGCTCCAGCTGTCGATATTGTCCGGCTCCGCCCAGCGGTTGTTAAGCTCGTCCACATCCAGATTGAATTTCTTCTTGGAGAATTCCAGCAGGTGGAACAGGAACAGCGGCGCATCCGCATGGGCAAAAGCGGCATGGTTCGTCATGGACGACGCACCTGTGATGCGCGGGTTCAACTCGCCCAGCCACAGCTCGCCCGTCTTTTTGTCGATCAGGAAGTCGAGCTCAAAATACCCGCGATAACCTTCCTTGCGCAGCTGCTCGCCGAACTTGAACGTCAAATCGCGCGCTTGCTGGCGGACCTTGGGCGGGAAGGCGGTGGACAGGATTTCATTCCCGCACCAGCCGCCGCGATAAGGCGTCAACTCGTTGAACCCCACCAATTCGGTCATCAGCGGGCCCACGATCGTGCCTTCCTTGGTCGCGCAGGCCTCGATCGCGGCGCCGCGGCAGTTGATCCGCTTCATGATCTTGATCTCACCCTCACCGATGATCTCGGATTGGTGGCGGCGGAAGTCAGCCTCGTTCTTGATGAAGAATGTCGTGTGGCCACTATCGCCAAACGCCGATTGAAGCACCAGGTCATGGCCGAGACCCGCCTTCTCGCAGGTCTTGCGCAGATCTTCGTAGGATTTCACCTCCGCCAGTGTGTTCGGCACGGACGGCACGCCCGCTTTGTTGCCGATCCGTACGGTAGCAATCTTGTTGTCCATGCTCTGACGAAGCTTGGCCTTGGGGAACCATACGTCCGCACCCAACTCTTTGCTCAAACGCTCGGTCTCTTCGTCGAACATCAGGAAGACAAACTTGGGCTTGCCGCCGCGCTTCTTGATGAAGTCGATGACTTCCTTATGCTGGAGCAGGTAGTTGTTGATGTCCTCGATGGACTGGAATTCTGCGTGCGGCTGCTCTGATGGGCAGAACACGTTGGGATGCTTGCCGCCGTAGCAATCAATATAGCAGATGTATTTGAAATTCTTCACCCATTCATCCAGCCCCAACAGGTTGAAGTTGGTGGCCGAGATAAAATAGATCGGGTCTTCGTTGCGGTGGAAAAACCGGCGGATTTCGGAAATGTTTCTAAGAACGGTAGCCATGATCGTGCTCCTTGTCTTGTGGATTTAAGCCGAAGCTTTTTTCGATTTGCTTTTCTCTTTGACGATGGCCAGAGGCACAGCGGCTGCCCCCTCCAAAGCCTCTTGCGTGAACACACGCAGCCCCAGATCCGGCCGATAGCCGTGGATCTCGCTGACATCGAGCGCGCGCATGAAGGCGAGAATTTCCTGAGAGATCACCTGACCGGGTACGAGAATAGGGAAACCGGGCGGATAGGGGATGATGAAACTGGCCGAAACAATCGGCTCTCCCCGCGCCATCGCCTCTTTCAGCGACCCGTCCAGTTCCAGATAATCGCAATTCTTGTCGTTATAGGCGAGGAAAAATGCCTTGCGGATATCCCCCTCCGCGCTGTTACCGCTCTCCAGGAATGCTTTGTGAAAGCGGCTGAAATCGGGCAGCGGCGGGCAGTTTTCCAACAGGTTTTTCACGCGCCGGTCAAAGGCCATTTTTTCCATACCAGAGGCGTCATCGTTCAACTCGTCGAGCGATTTGGCAATCTCTACCAAGACCTCAATCAGATACGCGACCGAAGACCGCGTGGTGCCGATGTTGGTCATGAACAGGACGGTATTGCGCGACGTCTTGTTGATCTGGATGCCATATTTATCCATCAACACCTTGTTTTTGAACGTATCACCGTCCCAGCCCGTGCCACCGACCAGCAGCGTCACGCGGCTGGCATCCAGCACGAATTCGTCGCGCTCCCAGCAATCCCACAGATCGGTCCAGCCCTGCTCGGCGTCGTAATAGCTGGTGACGCCGCTCTCGCGATGTTCCTCGGGGATCATGTCACCGGCAGTGAGAACCTTGAAGTATTTTTGCAAAAGCGGGTGGTCGCTGATCGCGCGGCGCATGGACATCGCCGCCTCGATCTGCCGCTGCACAAATTCAAAGCCTTCCAGTTCGACCTGCCGCCGTCCCACATCTAAGCTCGCGATGATCTGGTAGTTGGGCGAGGTCGATGTGTGGGTCATGTAGGCTTCGTGAAAGCTCTGCTCTACCTCGCCTTTGAAGTCCTGATCATTGACGTGGATCATGCTGCCCTGCCGCAGGCTGGTCAGCGTTTTATGGGTGGATTGCGTGGAATAGACCCGCACCCGTGCCGTCGGCGGCGGGATCAGCCGCGTCTTCAGCAGCGTCTCGTGATCTGCGTCTTTCAACTCTTCCTGCTGGGCTTCATACGCCTCGCGGTGCGCGTCCGTCTTGAACCTCGCGCGCAAGACGTTTGCGGCATTCATGCCGGTGCGCTGGCGGTAGGTGGGGTTGAACCGCGCAAAGGCAAACCACGCCTCGTCCCACAGGAAAATCAGATCCGGCTTGATCGCCAGACATTCCTGCATCACCCGCTCCACGTTATAGACCAACCCGTCGAAAGTGCAGTTGGTCAGCAGCAGCATCCGCACGCGGTCCAGTTTCCCCTGCGCCTTCATCTGCAACAGACGTTCCTTGATCTCATGCAACGGCACAGCACCGTACATCGAGTATTTGCTGAGCGGATAGCTGTCGAGATAGCTGACCTGCGCACCGGCCAGAACCATGCCGTAGTGGTGCGATTTGTGACAATCGCGGTCGATCAGCACGATATCACCGGGCTGCAACAACGCCTGCACGACGATCTTGTTGCAGGTCGAGGTGCCGTTGGTCGCAAAAAACGTCTGCTTGGACCCGAAGGCGCGCGACGCCAGCTCCTGCGCTTCCTTGATCGGGCCACTGGGCTCAAGCAGGCTGTCCAGCCCGCCAGACGTTGCCGACGTCTCCGCGAGGAAGATATTCGGGCCGTAGAACGCGCCCATATCCTGGATCCAGTGCGAGCGGGTGATGGACTTTCCGCGGCTGATCGGCATGGCGTGAAACACACCCGTCGGCTGCTTGGAGTATTCGACCAGTGCGGTGAAAAACGGCGATTTGTTGCGCGCCTGAACGCCCCGCAGGATGTTCAGGTGCAGCTCCATGAAGTCTTCGGAGTTGTAGAAGACACGCCGGCAGATCCCCAGATCAAGCCCCGCGATGTCCTCCACCGACCGTTCGGTCACCAGATAGGCGTCCAGCTCTGGGCGGACCTTGGCGATCATCCGGCACAGCTCGGGGCCGTAATTCTCGGGCGGGATCGCGTCAATTTCCTGACGCCCCCCAGCGCGGGCCAGATAGCGGGTCAGGATTTCCTCGACCTTGTCGGAATGCAGCACCAGACCGGGGCGCACCACAATGGCCTGAATGTTGTGATTGAACAGTACTGCGATCAACGCATCCTCGATCGAGGGCACCACCACCGCCTCGTAGATAAACTGATCCTCGGAGCGACGCATGCCCGTCACGTTGGCCTTCAACCAACGTTCCTGATGCTCGTTCACACTGTCCACGATCAGCACTTCGAAATAAGGCTTGGAAAGCGCGCGCATCTCGACGCTTTGATGCGCCTCGTCGTCCTGCTCTTCTTGGTCCACGCTGTCGCGTTCCAGCGGGATTGAACGGCGGCGGTATGCACCTGTCGTCAAAGCGCGTGTGATCCGGTTCACCGCAAAGCTCACGTCGTCCAGTTTGCCCTGCTCGAAATGCCGACGGATCAGGTTGAACGCGTGTTTGCCCGGAAACGCCCAATAGGACTCCATGATCCCCAGGGATTCGAACAAGGCCTCGACGGTCCCGCGCAGCTGCGAGGCCTCGCCTGCACTGGGGCTACGGGTCAGGGCGCTTGTGGCTTCACGCAGCGCGCTCCACCGGTCGGACCGCAGCTGGATCGCTGACGAATAGTCTCTCATCGCATGCATAAAATCGTTCTCCGCAAAATCTGCGCAGCCGTTCCTTGCGATGAGTACGGGGCAGGCAGCACGCCTGCCCCGCTTTGCAAAGGACCTAGCCGCTGGATGTATCAGTGTCCGTCGTGCCGGTCAGAATACCGGGCTTGACGGGGGGATTGGGCGTGGCTGCCGCCGGGACAGCCACGGGTGTTGGTTCAGCCGCAGGAACGGCGGTTCCTGCAGTCGGGCTTGGCATGGGTTCCTCGGGGAAGGCGGGCGGCACCTTGAAGGCAAAGCCCGGCAGGCTGTCTTCGCCAGCGGCGTCCGGCGTGTAGGGCACGCGCATCGCGGGCGCCATCATATCCAGACCCGCTTTTGTGCCCTTGTGCGGGATCGCCAACGGACCCAGCGTTTTCAGATACGCATCCGTGCCGCTCGTACGGTCATAGACCGAGAAATCGGTCGAGCGGTCGCGGAAGGATTTGAGCACCTGGCCCAGCCCCTTCATCCCCGTCTCGCGCTGGCGGCGGACCATGTCCAGATCAATCTCGATCGGGAACATGTCCTCTTGCCCTGCCGATTGATGCAAAACCTGGCTGGTCGGGTCGATCACACAGGACTTGCCCACACCGCCCGCGCCCAGACCGTTCACATCGATCACATAGCACTGGAACTGAACGGCAGTGGACCGCGCAATCGCGAGTTCCGCGTCGCGGTCGGTGGTGCCGGTCAGCACGGGATGCAACAGCACCTCTACGCCCTGGGATGTCAGTTGCCGCGTGGTTTCGGGGAACCACATGTCGTAGCAGATCGACAGGCCAAAGCGGCCCACATCCGGCACGTCGAACACACAGAAATCCGTACCCGCAGCGATGCCTGCCTCATAAGGGCGGAACGGAAACATCTTGGCATAGCGGCGGATGATCTCGCCCTGAGGGTTGATCACGAAAGACGTGTTGTAGATCCGCCCGTCCTCTGGATCGGTGATGAACATTGATCCGGGGATCAGCCACACACCGTGCTTGAGCGCGGCCGCCTGAAATTTCTCCAGCGTCTCGTTTTCTGGTGGCAGCGAGTATTGGTCCAGGGGGCCATAGGCCGCCAACTCGGAGAACAGCACCATCTGCGTCCACGGGAATCGTGCCATCAGAATATCAAGCCGCTGGATCATGCCATCGACGTTGGGGTGCAGGGCGTTGACGTACATCTGTACGCCGGCAATTGCGAATGGGGTCATATCTGTTCTCTCCGGGAAATACGGCTAGCGCCGTTCAGATTGTTCCATACGCCCATAAACCCGTAAGGGAAACAGACCATCGGTCCCCGTGCCGCTACGGAGACTGTGTAAAGTGATATCGGTACAGCAGTGCCGATCTTACGCTGCCGCCTGCTTGCGGGGCGCACGCGCGTTGCGTCCCCGTTGAAGTACTACGATACCCGCAAGTAACAACAGTGCCGGAATGAACATCCAGTATTTACTGGGCTGTGGCACGGGCTTGAGCACGCGCAGCACCTCCTGATCCCAGTCAAGACCGGCCTCGGCAGCGGGCGAGCCAAAGGCGACATCATCGATGATCATCGCGTCCCCGTCCTGACGGAAAGTCAGACCAGCAGCTTCCAGCCGCTCCTCGCCCGTGCCGTCAGTTACAATCGGCACAAGTGCGACGAACTCGATCGGATCACCAACACCATCCACACCGGAGACCCGCACGCGCAGTTCCTCCCCCAGCGGAGTCAGCGCCGCCGCATCCACAATCTCGACCGGATCACGCTCAAGATACGGGGGCGAGACCATGTCCATCCAGTATCCCGGACGGAACAGCGTGAAGGCAATCAACAACAGGGCAGCGCCCTCATAGAAACGGTTTTTCGCAAGAAACCACCCCTGCGTTGCCGCCGCAAACAACAGCATCGCGACCGTTGCGACAATGAACACGAAGATGCCCTGCGCCCATGTCACGTCAATCAGCAACAATTCGGTGTTGTAGATGAACAGGAACGGCAAAGCCGCGGTGCGCAGCGAATAGAAGAAGGCGATCAGGCCCGTCTTGATCGGATCACCACCAGAGACGGCAGCGGCAGCAAAGCTCGCCAGCCCCACAGGCGGCGTCACATCCGCCATGATCCCGAAGTAGAACACGAACAAATGTACCGCGATCAGCGGCACGATCAGCCCGTTCTGCTGGCCCAGCGTCACGATGACGGGCGCCAGCAACGCCGACACAACGATATAGTTCGCCGTTGTCGGCAGGCCCATCCCGAGGATCAGCGACAGCACCGCCGTCAGACCGAGAATGGCCAGCATATTGCCGCGCGACAGCACCTCGACCACATCGGCCAGCGCCGCACCCACGCCCGTCTGGCTGACCACACCCACGATAATGCCCGCCGTCGCCGTGGCGATGCCGATGCCAATCATGTTGCGCGCACCGGTGACCAGCCCGTCGATCAGGTCCAGAAACCCTTCCTTGATGTCATTGGCAAACTGGCTTTCGCCCCGGAACATCGCCATCAGCGGGCGCTGTGTCAGCAGGATAAAGATCATGTATGCTGTGGCCCAGAAGGCAGAAAGGCCGGGGCTCAGGCGGTCCACCATCAGCGCCCAGACCAGCACCACAATCGGCAGGATGAAGTGCAGACCGGAGCGCACGGTTGGACCCGGCACAGGCAGTTTGGTCACCGGCGCGTTCGGATCATCGAGCTTCAGCGGCGCCTCACGCGACGCGACATATAGAAGGCCAACGTAAACAGCCGTGAGGAAGGCAAAGATGATATAACCCGCAGTCTGCGGGAAGGCAGGACGGATCCAGCCCATCAGGTAATAAACCGCAAAGCTGAGTGCACAGATCACGGAAATGGTGAACGCGATGCTGATGATGCGGGCGACCCACGGCTTCGGCTCAACAGGGCGTGGCAGACCTTCCATACCGGCCTTGAGCGCCTCGAGATGCACGATATAAACCAGCGCGATATAAGAAATGGTCGCAGGGAGGAACGCGTGTTTCACGACTTCCGGATAGGGAATACCCACGTATTCTACCATCAGAAACGCCGCAGCGCCCATCACCGGCGGCATGATCTGCCCGTTGACCGATGATGCAACCTCGACCGCACCCGCCTTCTCGGAGCTGAAGCCCACCTTTTTCATGAGCGGGATCGTGAACGTCCCAGTTGTCACCACGTTGGCGATGGATGAACCGGAGATCAGCCCCGTCATGGCAGAGGACACAACAGCCGCCTTCGCGGGTCCGCCCTTCATATGCCCCATCAGGCTGAACGCGACCTGAATGAAATAATTGCCCGCCCCCGCACGGTCCAGTAGGGAGCCGAACAGCACAAACAGAAACACAAACGACGTGGACACGCCCAAGGCGATGCCAAAAACACCCTCGGTCGTGATCCATTGGTGATTCACGATCTCTGAAAGCGAGTTACCCTTGTGCGCGATGATGCTGGGCATTTGCGGCCCAAGCACGGTGTAGAGCAGGAAGACACTCGCCACGATCATCAGCGCGGGGCCCAGCGCGCGGCGCGTCGCCTCCAGCAGGATCATGATCCCGATCACAGCCACCACGTAGTCCTGCATGATCGGCGCACCGACACGGTCCGCAATCTCGCGGTAGAAGAAAAACAGATAGAGCGCTGTGAGCGCGCCCGCGATGGCCAGGGCCCATTCCCAGACCGGAATGCGCGTCTTAGGCGAGCCAAGAACAACAGTCGCTGCAATGGCTATCGCCGGAATGGGAATCCACCAGGTCGCAACCCCGTCCTTGGCGCTGATCATGAACAAAGCTGCCAGCGCCAGCGGCACCACAATGCCGAGGATCATCTGGAATTTCGTACGCGCGGCGGGGAAGGCCAGAATGCCCAGGAAAACCGCAAACCCGAGGTGAATGGATCGCGCCAGCGTGTCGTTGAACAACCCGAAAGGCGATGCAATATAAAGCTGGAACAGTGACCAAGCCAACGCCGTCAGCAGCAGCAGCACACCCACAGGACCGCCAACAGATCGCCCGCCGGTGTCGGAGGATGCAACCAGCTCGTCCAGCTCCCTTTGGTCAAGCCCGCCCCGTCCGGCGGCTTCGGCCTCAACGGCAGCGGCTTGTTGTTGGTCTGTCATGTGCTTTTATCCCTATTGAACGCCGCATCTTATCCGATGCGTGCAGGTCTTCGCATCTATACGCGAAGCCGTCGAAGCGGCGGCAGGTCATCCGCCGCTCCGGTCGTTAAAGCATCAATGGATTACTCAATCCAGCCACGCTCTTTGTAGTACTTAGCGGCACCATCATGCAGCGGCGCGGACAGCCCCTGCGAGATCATGTCTTCCTCTTTGAGGTTCTCAAAAGCAGGGTGCAGGCGCTTGAACCGGTCAAAGTTGTCGAACACAGCCTTCACGGTCTGATAGATGGTTTCCTCGTCCACATCCGCCGAAGACACGAATGTCGCTTTCACACCAAAGGTGTTCACATCGCTGTCTGTGCCTTTGTACATGCCGCCCGGAATTGTTGCTGACGCGTAAAACGGGTTATCGTCAATCAGACCCTGAATTTCAGGACCGTCCACGGTGATCAGCTCCGCGTCAATGGTTGAAACCGCTTCCTGAATAGATCCATTCGGGTGGCCCACAGTGTAGATGATCGCATCCACCTTGTTGTCCCCCAGCGCGGCGGCCTGCTCGGCCGGTTTCAGCTCGGACGCGAGTGCGAAATCGTCCAGCGTCCATCCCTTGGCCGCCATCACGACTTCCATCGTCGCGCGCTGACCGGAACCGGGGTTGCCGATATTGACGCGCTTGCCTTTGAGATCATCGAACGTCTTGATACCGCTGTCCTTGCGCGCGATCACGTTGAACGGCTCGCCGTGTACAGAAAAGACAGCGCGCAGGTTCTCGAACTTGTCACCCTCGAAGGTCGAAGTGCCGTTATAGGCATGGTGCTGCCAGTCCGATTGGGCAACGCCCATATCCATATCGCCCGCCTTGATCGCATTGATGTTGGCGATCGAGCCACCTGTCGAAGGCGCTGTACACTTCAATCCATGCTCGGCCGTGTCGCGGTTCACCAGACGGCAAATCGACTGCCCCACCACGAAGTAAACACCGGTTTGGCCGCCTGTACCGATGGTGATAAATTTCTCCTGCGCAAAAGACGCAGTGCCCGTCAGCATGGCGCCCGCAAAGGCTCCCGCGACGGTCAGTGTCTTAATCATTTTCATAGTGAACTCTCCCGTTATTCCCAAGAGCGTGGCACGACAGGCCAGCTCATTTTAACCAGGAACGAGGTCCGCGACCGAGCGTGCCAGACGGCACGATATTACGCGCTTCCCCGACCCTATGTTCCAGTTATAGCGGCCATAATCACGCGATCTGGCCGAAGTCTGATCCAAGCGTAGGCAGCTTTCCCGAGATGATCAAGCATTCAGTGGGGCTTTGTGAAAAAGGCAGGAAGATGATTGATATTCAAAGCAATTTGCGCGGTAAAAAGGGGCGCTCTATGCGTTTTCTTCTGCCCGCATGACGCAATTTCGGGCAACGTCATGCGACTTTGCTGCCCTTGCCAAGTTGGCGGTTAATAGGCTCTACACCTTTTCACGCTATCCAAAGCACAAGACAACGGAGCACCCCATGCCTGATATCAGCAACCTTACCCGTTTCAGCACCTTGGCGGGTGTCGTGATTTTGGCAGGGGCAAGCCTGCTTGCAACGCTGATCTGGTCTTGGTGGTTTGTCCTTCCGCTGGTCTTTTTCGCAGGACTTGCTGCGCTGGGGTGGCATGATCTGCGCCAACCCGCGCACTCGATTTTACGCAATTATCCGGTCCTGGGGCACATGCGCTTCTTGTTCGAGGGCATCCGCCCCGAAATCCGGCAATACCTGATTGAAAGCGACCAGGATGAGGAGCCGTTCAGCCGCGATGCCCGATCGCTGGTGTACCAGCGCGCCAAAGGTCAGGAAGACGCGCGGCCCTTTGGCACGCGAATGCGGGTCTATGACGCGGGCTACAGCTGGGTCACCCACTCGGTTCAACCCAAGCACATCGAAGACACGGATTTCCGCATCCGGATCGGCGGCAAAAGCTGCCTGAAACCCTATAGCGCTTCCATCTATAACATTTCCGCAATGAGCTTTGGATCATTGTCCGCCAACGCCATATCGGCACTGAACAAGGGCGCCGCGCAAGGCGGCTTTGCCCACGACACCGGCGAAGGCGGGATCAGCCGCTATCACCGCGAAGGCGGCGGCGACCTGATCTACGAGATCGGCTCGGGCTATTTCGGATGTCGCACGGACGACGGACGCTTCAGCCCAGAAAAATTCACCAAACAAGCCGCCAACGACCAGATCAAAATGATCGAGTTGAAGCTGTCCCAAGGTGCCAAACCCGGCCATGGCGGCATGCTGCCCGCAGCCAAGATCACCCGCGAAATTGCAGACGCGCGCGGCGTGCCAATGGGGCAGGATTGTGTCTCGCCCGCATCCCATTCCGCTTTTTCGACCCCGGTGGAAATGATGCAGTTTCTGGGCCAACTGCGCGATCTATCGGGCGGCAAGCCGGTGGGGTTCAAACTGTGCATCGGGCACCAACGTGAGTTCATGTGCATGGTCAAGGCCATGCTGAAAACAGGGATCGTGCCCGATTTCATCGTGGTTGACGGCACCGAGGGCGGCACGGGTGCTGCCCCGCTGGAGTTTGCCAATCACGTCGGTATGCCGATGGTTGAGGGGCTTACATTCGTGCACAATACACTTCGCGGCGCGGGCATCCGTGACCAGGTCAAAATTGGCGCCGCCGGCAAGATCGTATCGGCGTTTGATATTGCACGGGCGCTGGCGTTGGGCGCCGACTGGTGCAACTCGGCGCGCGGCTTTATGTTCGCCATTGGCTGCATTCAGGCCCAAGCCTGCCATACCAACCATTGCCCCGTGGGCGTTGCCACCCAGGACCCGCTGCGTGCCCGCGCGCTGGATCCGGTTCATAAATCGGAACGCGTGGAGCGCTTCCATCGCAACACGCTCAAGGCATTGGGGGAAATGACCGGTGCCGCCGGGCTCTCCCAGCCCAGCGATTTTCTGCCTCATCACCTTATGCAGCGCCAGTCGGACCGCTCAATGGTGCAAGGCAATCAGGCCTTCCCCTATCTGCCTATTGGTTTTTTGGTTGATGACCACGCAGCTGACCACATGGGCTACAAGGAGCGCTGGTCCCGTGCCAGCGCGAAAACCTTTAATCCACCCGAATATACGTAGCACACCCCAGCAATTCAAACGCGGCGTCCAATCCTTCGGGGGCGGATTTTACCACGCGGCCCTGTGCTGCACAGCGGCGCACCAGTGATCCCGCATCGGGCATTAAGGGATCCGTCGCGGTGCCGGTGATTCCGCTGCCGTGGATCATATAGGTTTGCGAGGCCACGGGCAGCGACGCGTAACCCTGCCACAGCACCAGATCCACCTTACCACCAAACACCCCCTTGGACATCAGGCGGATTCGCAGCCCCGCGCCCTCAGGCGAGCCGGTCAGCGTCCAGAAGCTTCCTCCAAACCCGCCTTCCGGCGCTTGTATACCTGTGATTTTAGTGCCGCCAATCCGGTCGGCCACAGTCTCGTCCGACACCTCGACCACTCCGGCCAATTGACCGAAACCGTCCCAGTCTATCTGCCGCAATCTGCTGGTGATCACTGTCTCACCACTCCACAGCCCACTCACAGCAACCCATTGCCCCGGCCGTGCAAGGACGCCGGGTGGAATATGGACCACGGTCCCCATTACGGAGGCTGTAGTTTCAGTGACATCAGACAGCGGCCCCGCCACCGGAAATACCTGCATCAACCGCGTAGCGACCAAATGGCTGTCTTCCATGGTCGCCACGATTGCCACCGTATCCCCCAGCTCAAGAACCGCGTCAGGACCAAGCGGGCTGATTACCGGCGCACCTTCAGGAACCAAAAACGTCTGGCCCGCCACAATCAGTGGATCGGTCGCGTCAACCAGACCGAAAATGCCAAGCCTCGGTGCGTCCTGCGCCAGCACCGGACCAGCCACCCCCAAACACAGCAAAATCAGCAAATGGCGCATCACAACGGTCCTCCTGTGCAGGACATATCCAAAGACACGCACCCGCGAAAAGGCAAAACGCGCGGAGGTCACCCCCCGCGCGCGAATTCTTACCACATCAGACTTGGCTTATTGCTCTTCAGCAACCGCCGCAGCCAACGCCTCTTCAAAAATCGCCAGACCTTCATCCACGATGTCTTCCGACGCGGTCAGTGGCACCATCACGCGGATCGCATTGCCCTGCATACCGCAGCTCAGCAGAAGCAAACCGCGTTTCAGCGCATGCGCGATGATGCGTTTCGTCAACGCGCCGTCAGGGGCATTCGTCTGGAAATCAGTGACGAACTCGACTGCAACCATCGCACCCAGACCGCGGATGTCCCACATCCGGTAGGGGGCAGCGCGCGCGCCAATCTCGGCAAAGCGTGCTTTGAGCTTGTCACCCATCGCAATGGATTTCGCCAGCAGGTCTTCGTCCTCAATGGCCGTGATTGCAGCGAGTGCGGCTGCACACGCCACGGGGTTACCGCCATACGTACCCCCCAGACCGCCCGGATCCATCGCATCCATCACATCCGCACGGCCAATCACCCCGGCGAGGGGGTAACCGCCCGCCATGGATTTCGCCACGGTGATCAGGTCCGGGACCACACCGGAATGCTCGATCGCAAACCATTTCCCGGTCCGGCCAAAGCCCGCCTGCACTTCGTCCGCGATCAACATAATGCCATGTTCGTCACAGATAGCGCGCAGCGCTGTCATCATCTCGAACGGTACAGGCGTGTATCCGCCCTCGCCCAGAACAGGCTCGATGATGATGGCGGCAATGCGGGACGGATCCGCGTCCGTCAGCATCAGGTTTTTCAGGCCGGTCAACGCATCCTGAACGGTGATGCCGTCACGAACATTCGGGAATGGGGCGCGGAAAATATCTGCAGGGAACGGTCCTACGGACTTTTTGTAAGGCGAGACTTTGCCAGTCAGGCCCAGCGTCAGCAGCGTACGACCGTGGTAGGAGCCTGTAAACGCAATCACACCCGGACGGCCAGTCGCCGCACGCGCAATTTTAACTGCGTTTTCAACTGCTTCCGCACCGGTGGTCACCAGCAGCGTCTTTTTCGGCGCATCACCGGGAGCAAGCGCATTCAGCTTTTCCGCCAGTTCAACATAGGGTGCGTAGGGCACAACCTGAAACGAGGTGTGCGTGTACAGGTCTTCCTGTGCTTTGGCAGCAGCAATCACGCCGGGGTGACGGTGGCCGGTATTGAGCACACCAATGCCGCCCACGAAATCAATGTAGCGTTTGCCGTCCACATCCCAAAGCTCTGCGTTCTCGGCATAGGCCGCGTAAACAGGTGCCGCCGACGCTACACCACGCGGCACAGCCGCTTCACGGCGCGCGACAAGATCGGCATTCGTGTAAGTGACCGGCTTCGCCTCCTGGACGATTGAGATCTGCGGCGTTTTCTTTGCGCTCTTGCGAGGCGCGCTTTTTGCTGTGCTGGCCATGACATTTTCCTGGATGAAAGAGAAATTTACGCGGTGAGTGTGCGTTTAATATAGCCTTGTGCGTGTTTAATTTAATTGTCAATCACGATGTCTATGGCACTTGCATATTTCCGCTAGGGGTGCTCATTTTAGGCCAAATGCCACTCACGCCCCGAGGGGCCAGAGTGGCATACTCACAGACAGGAACGCCCGCTTGGATATCGGACAACGCCTCAAACAGATCCGCATGGAACGCGGCCTGTCCCAGCGTGAGCTGGCCACCCGCGCTGGCCTCACAAACGGCACCATCTCATTGATCGAGACGGATAAAACATCCCCCTCCGTCGCCTCGCTGAAAAGCCTGCTGGACGCTATTCCGATTTCCATGGCAGAGTTTTTTGGCGCGATCGAAGAACAGGATACCCCAAAGGTGTTCTATCGCGCGGACGAGTTCACCCAACTCGCGCCCGATGGTCCCAATCAGGTGTCGCTGCGGCAATTGGGCAACGCGCGAAAACACACGCTTCAGGTCCTGCACGAAACCTACCCCCCGGGTTCGGACACGGGGCCTGAATTTCTGGCCCATGACGGGGAGGAAGCGGGAATTGTCACCCTTGGGCAAATTGAGCTGACGGTGGGCGACATGGTAGGTCTTCTGAACTGCGGAGATGGCTACCTGTTCGACAGCCGCCTGCCGCACCGGTTCCGAAACGTCAGCGACTCCCCCTGCGAGATTGTCAGTGCCCTCACTCCTCCAGTTTTCTGATAGGTCCTTACAGCACGAGAAAAGGCTCCGCCTGACGGGCGGAACCTTTTTCTGTGTAGATCGGGACGGCAGCGCTGCTGCCTCTATCTGCGACGATCTTTGTCGCGATTTCTGGAGCGCTCATCATCAAAAACTCCGGTGCTGGAATCGCGCTTGGACGTCAACGCAATCACTATACCCGCCACCATCGTCAGAATCATGAGGCCGCCGAGCAACATATCGTTGGTCATGTTCGCCTCCTGTTTCGAAGTGTTCGCTAAGTCAACAGCCCTGACGCGTCAAAGTTCCTAACCTTTTTTAAGAGGCTAGAAATCAAAACTTTGCTTGTCCGCCAAGGGCACCGGAAAGTTCAACTCCATCACGAATTTGTCGTTTTCCTCGTTGATCACCAGTGTTCCGTTCAACTGCCGTGAAAACGCCTGAATCAACCGCGAACCCAATCCCGTGCCTTCTTCCGGCGTGACATCACCCGTGGTATTTTCAACCCACAACTGCGCTGTCTCATCGCCTGTTTGTTTGAGGCGGACCGTGATGCGTTTCTCGCCTCCATTTTTTCCACCGACATACTTCAGCGCGTTTGTAACCGCTTCCGACACCAACAGCGTTAGCGGCGCGGCATCATCGGGGCCTATCATGATCCGGTCATATTCTTCGGTGACCTTGATCCTGGCACTCGGCTCCATCCCCACCGCCAGCGACTGAGATACAATTTCGGGCAGCAGGATGCCCGCATCTACGCGCGACATCTCATTGTCCTGATAGAGACTCTTGTGCACCGTCGCGAGGCTCAGGATACGGTCCTGCAACCTTTGCAGCACTTTTTTATTCGCCTCTGTTGGCGCCTGCCGGATCTGCATGTTCATGATCGACGAGATCAGCTGAAGGTTATTTTTGACCCTGTGGTGAACTTCCTTCAGCAGCATGTTCTTTTCGCGCAAGCTGTCTTCCTGCCGTGCTTCATCTTGCAGGATCGAATTTGCCATCCCCAGAAAGGTCTGCTCCATCGTAATGATTTCATAAGGAACATGATCGCCCAGCTCGGCGCGTGGCAAGGTCCGGTTCAGCGCGAAGTGGCGCATCTGGCGGCCGAGTTTGCGAATATGCGTGATCGCCAGACGGTTGAGCGACCAGAAAGCCACCACAAGGCTCGCTACCCACATTGCGATGGGCAACAGCGACGACATTCGGCCGGAGAAATCAGTTTGCAACATGGGCGTATCCAGTGGCCAGACGCTCATTGTGAAAACAGTATCTGCCAACATCGGTGCAACGACATAAATCCGCTCCTGACCGGCCACGCTGCGGGACGAGAAAACCTGTCGCGTAGGCCCGGTCAGCTGCGCCAACTGATAAGCTTCAGGAAGCTCCCCCGCCGCGACCGCCTGATCCTTCTGGGAGGTCAGGATTTGTCCTGCATCGTTGAAAGTGATCAATGACAACGGTGGTTCGGGAACGTCCTCCATTTCATGATCTTCCAAGGACGACCGCGCGATAGAGATAAAGACAAATCCGATTACCACGCCTTCTTCGAAGACGGGAACCGTAACGATAACAACTGATTCACCCGAAACAGCGCCACGCGCTACTGACGTGACCCTGATGGTCTCGTTCAGCTTTGATGCCTTGAACACCTCCGATTCGGTAAGATCGTAGGTGCGCATCGTGGACGAGCAATCCATGATGCCGTCCGAACGGACAAATCCGACCAGAGCGTATTTGCTCACGTCCGCCTCATACGCCCGCAACACTTCCGAACATTGCGTCGCATCCTCTCGGACCAGCTTTACAACAGATGCCAGCGCCCGTCCGGCGCCCAGCGCTTCTTGTAGTGCGGTCCGCTCGATCTCTGACGCCTGTTCTGTCACAGCAATCAGCGACAGTTCAGCAGATCGCTGACTCTGATCCGCGATCTGCTGTGTCTGTACGAACGCAATCAACCCGATTGGCAGCAATGCCATGGACAGGAACAAAAGCATACGGAAGGTCAGCCCGCCGAAGAAGCTGTTACGCAAGAAACCCGATGTCATAAATTAGAAGCTTGCTACTTTCGACGCTGATAAAACCGACATCGTCGCATCGTCGGTCATCTCCATCGCCTCGTCTTCGTTCAGCCCCATAAGCTCGGCCAGCTGCACGCGTGCGCGGTTTGTACGGCTTTTGATCGTGCCCACGGCCACGCCACACATTTCAGCCGCTTCCTCATACGAAAACCCGGAAGCCCCGATCAGCAGCAGCGCCTCGCGTTGCTCTACCTTCAACTTGCCCAGCGCGACACGGAAATCATTCATCTGCAGGTGGCCGTCATGGGCGGGCTTTTCCGCAAGACTTTCGGTGAAGATCCCGTCAACATCCGACACTTCGCGTTTGGCCTTGCGCCGCGAGGAGTAGTAGGTGTTGCGCAAAATGGTGAAAAGCCACGCACGCATATTGGTGCCGGCCTGAAATTTGTCGATGTTTGTCCACGCCTTGACCAGCGTGTCTTGCACCATGTCATCGGCGACCGACCCATTGCGCGTCAGAGAAATCGCAAAGGCGCGCATGGCAGGCAAATGCTCCACCAATTCATCGCGCGGGTCGTTCGAGCCCACGTCACTCATTTGCTCGGCCCTGACTCTTGTCTTGATCCTTGAGTTGATCCAACAAAGATTTGAAGCGGTCAGGGATACCTTCGTCCACCGCTTCCTGATAAACTCGACGTAAGTTCTCGTCGATTATCTCTTCACTTTGTCTACTCTGCTTTTGTACCGACATTTGCCCTCGATCATACAAATTTCAAAAATAACCACCACATTGGGAACCTAACGCAAGTCATAAGAGTTTGGTTCCCGAAAAGATAAGAAAAAGGACCAGCACGAATGACTGATGCATCACACGCAGACAACATAAGCGACCAATTGGGAAAGTTCATTCCCTATCTTCGGCGCTATGCGCGTGCGCTGACCGGCAGCCAGACCAGCGGTGACAATTTCGCGGCCGCCTCTCTCGAAGCGATTTTGACAGATCGTTCCGTCCTGGATGGAACGGATGTGAAGACAGGTTTGTTCCGCGTACTCTATGGAATTTGGTCCAGCGCAGGGGCCCCCGTCGAAGAGGGCGAAAACGGCGCGCGCGCCAAAGCACAGCGTCATCTGGCCAAGCTGACCAACAATAGCCGCGAAGCACTTCTTCTCTACACGATCGAAGGGTTCTCCTACGACAATATCGGAACCATCATCGGAATTGAAACACACGAAGCCGAAGAACTGGTGGCCATCGCCCGCCGCGAAATGGCAGATAGCGTCACGGGGTCCGTCATGATCATCGAAGACGAAGCGATCATCGCCATGGACATCGAAAGCATCGTTGCGGACATGGGCCATCGGATAACCGGCGTCGCGCGCACCCGCGATGAGGCCGTGAAGCTGGGTCGTGCCGATGTGCCCGATCTCATCCTCGCGGACATCCAGCTGGCCGATAACTCGTCCGGCATCGACGCCGTGAATGATCTGCTGGCAGAGCTGGGCCACCGCCCCGTCATCTTCATCACTGCCTTCCCTGAGCGTCTTCTGACCGGTGACAAGCCGGAACCGGCTTTCCTGATTTCCAAACCCTATACCGAAGATCAGGTGATCTCGGCCGTCAGTCAGGCGATGTTCTTCTCGTCGACAGAAACACTTCACGCCTGATCAGGCACTGCCTTCTACACGAAAAGCCCTGCCGCACACTGCGGCAGGGCTTTTTTGTTTGGAACGAAACAGTCACGGCCGCGTTGGACCTTTGAAGTAAAGCTAAATTGAGGGAATATCAAAATGGCAAAACCAATTACAGGTGAAGTGTCGGTCGAAGACCTCTCCAAGCAAATCGACATTCTGAAAAACGATCTGTCAAACTTGACACACGCACTGTCCGACTATGGTATCTCCAAAACCGGAGAAGCGAGCCGCGCCGCAAAGGACGCCGCTGCACAAGTGTCCGCAGCTTCACGCAAGAAAGCGTATGAAGCCCAGGCACAGGCAGAAGAATTTGTTCACACACAGCCCGCCACCGCACTTGGCATTGCGGCAGGTGTAGGATTTTTGATCGGTATGATCACGGCGCGTAAATAAGATGATTTCCCACCTGCTTTCTCAGGCTCGCTCGCAGGCTCGCCATTCGGCGGGTACTGCGGGGATTGGCCTTTTCGCGGGCCTCACACTATGCGTGGGGCTCGCGTTCTGGACGAGTGCTGCATGGTATCTCTTGGTCGCGCTGACATCTCCGATGCACGCGTGCCTTATCCTTGGTGCCATTTACACCGGTGCTGCACTCATCGCATTTGCAGTCGTCGCCGCGCGCGGCAATAAACCCACACCACTGCCCGAACCTGAAAAAAAGCCCCAGGCAACAATGGATAACTTGGTCAGTGCATTTATGTCCGGTTTAAACGCAGGTGCTCGCACGCGGTCGTGATGCTCTCCATCAGCAGATCTGATGAGAACGGCGACGGTAGGAAAGTGACGTTGAACGGCAGATCAGAGGTCTCTTTCGGCGGGTCCATCAGCATAACCGCCGAGAAATGACGTATATCGGATGCGACGTGCCGAACTCCGGCCATCAAGTCGTCCATTGCGCATGACGCAATGACAACAACCGGCTGCCCGATTTCCGCCAACAAGTCGCCCAAGCCCGCCACCGTTTCAAGGTTCAATGGAAGGGAGCCAAACTCGCGCATGATCATGTCCCGGATATCCATAAGAACAAGCGGGTCATCTTCGACAAGAATAAATTCTGGGGTAAATAGCTTTTCAATCATGCAACACCTTTAGGAGCAGACTCAAAACTTTCATATAATAAATGACGTACTGGAGTGCAGCTTTTTATGACGACCCAATGCAAATACTGCCCATTGAACCGGAAAGAGGCATTTAACCGCCTATCCCCGCAGGATCTGGAATTCATGCAGAAGTTCAAAACAGGTGAGCTGGCGGTCGATCCGGGTACGCCGATCCTGATGCAAGGGTCCAACGCTCCGCAACTGTTTACCGCACTGTCCGGGATGGGCATCAGGGAAAGGCACCTGAAAAACGGCCAGCGGCAAGTCATAAATTTTGTCTTTCCAGGGGATTTCATCGGGCTTCAGGCAGGGCTTCTGGGCAAAATGGGCCATTCGGTCGAGGCCCGTTCGCAGATGAGGCTGTGTGTCTTCAACCGGTCCGAGTTGTGGAGCTTCTTCAAATCCAACCCCGAGCGCGCCTTTGACATCACATGGCTTGCCGCGATGGAGGAGAATTTCCTCGGGGAAAGCCTGTCCAGCGTCGGCCAGCGCACTGCCGTTCAATCGATCGCTTGGGCAATGGTAAAGATTTTCCAGCGTGGCGAAGCATTAGGAATCGTGAAAAACAACACGATGGATTTGCCCTTCACCCAGCGCGACGTAGCCGATGCGATGGGCCTCTCGCTCGTACATACCAACAAAACCCTTGCTGGCCTCAAGCAAAAACAGCTTGCGTCATGGTCGGACGGTTGCCTTCAAATCAACAATCTGGAAGCACTGGCAGACATTGCGATGACCGATATCCAAGCATCACAAAAGCGCCCCTTTATCTAGTCACTACGGTAGCGGATTGTTCGGCGTAGTGTCCACGATCTCATCGGCAGGGGCCACATCAAGTTCCTCGAACGGCGATGTGCCGGCCGGAGTCTCGATCCCGTAGATATGCTTTTCCACCTGCGCATTCACGACCGCGCCCAGCAAGATGACAAAGCTGCTCAGCCACAGCCAGACCAGCATCGCAATCACTGCACCGATCGACCCGTAGACCTGATTGTAGTTCCCGAAATTCGCCACATAGTACGAAAATATCACCGACAGCGCGGCCCAGCTGGCAACAGCCACCACCGCGCCTGCGCGAATGGCTCGCCGGTGCGGCACGCCCCGATTAGGTCCGAACCGGTAGAGCACGCCAACACCGGCCAGCAGCACGCCTATCGCGATGATCCAGCGCAGAATCTCGACCACCACCCACGCGACGCCCCCCAGCGGAACAAACGCCAACACGACCGGCGCAATCACCAGCGTTACCAGCGACACCAGCCCGACACCGACCAGCGCAAGCGTCAGCAGCAATGCCCGAATGTAGTGAGAGGCGGTCGCACGGTTCTTCTCGCCATGTACTGCGTTAAGCCCGGTCATCATGGCAGCCACACCCGCCCGCGCCGACCAAAGGGCTGCGCAAATCGAGATGATCCCGGCCCAGCCCAGAGTATCCGGGCTGGTCGTTACCAGACTGACAATCTGCGTATGAAAAATTTCATATACATCATCGGGTAGCAGACCACGCATGTCTTCCAGCTGCCCGATGACCACATCAGGGTCAGATATGAGGCTGAGCAAGGCAATCAACGCCGCGATCGCCGGAAACAGCGACAGCATTCCGAAAAAACCCACACCGGCAGACACCAGAGCTAGGTTTGTTTCTCCGATCTGCACAACTGCGTCGCGCGCAAAGGCCCAAGTGGCGGCAAGTATTCCGCCCCTCGACACGGGCTGCGCTTGATCACTCATATCACTCTCCACTCAGGACTTGCGGTTGCCTTTGACATCGTCTCGGACCTGACCCCACGCCACCAACGTGAAGATCACAGTTCCGCCGATGATGTTACCCGCAAGAACCGGTAGAAAGAACCCCGTCAACGCGTCAATCAATCCCAGTTGCCCCAACCATACCAGCACCGCCATCTCGACTGACCCCGCAACGATGTGCGTAAAATCACCCGCCGCGATCAGCCAGGTGAACGTGAGGATCAGAAAAAATGCCGCCGCTGCCGCCTGTGGCAACATCCAGACGATAAGCGCAACGATAACACCCGCCGGAATGGCCCGCCAGAAACCCTGCGCTGCGGGCATTCCCGTCGCATGTTCCGACAGCGAGATGATGGCGGGCATGATATCGCTCGGGATTGCCGACGTGAAAACAAACAGCGCCGCCGCCGCAAAGGCCCCGATCACATTGGCCCCCAGAACAATACCCCACAGTCGCAACATACTGCCCAAAGACCCCCATGAGGGCGACCGCGTCACCGGCAGAACCGTGGTAATCGTATTCTCCGTGAACAACTGCATACGTCCCATGATCACCGCGAGAAACCCTAAAGAATACCCTAGATTCTCTATAAGATACCGACCGGGCGTATCCGGTAAGTGGGTCCGTAACACCGCTTCGCCAAGCACAGACAGGCTGATCAGGATACCCGCAGCGATACCGGACCAAAACAGCGATCTCTTCGTCCGCGCCAGCTCTTCTTCACCATCGCGCCGGATAACTTCGTAGATCATGTGCGGAGACAGCGCCGCAGCCTTGTCCAGCGATTCCTCTTCCGCTTCCCGCTCTGCCAGTTCCTGCTGTATATAGCGTGGTGTCATATTATCGCTTCCTCTTTTGCTATGCGCGTACCACGAGAATTGAGCACTTGCACTCAGGCGCCGTTGCGCAATGATGCCCGCAAACAGCGCAGTTTATCGGGGCTAACTCTCACCCCCCCGATTTCGTTCAAAAAAAGGATGCCGGATGAAAACGCCCCTCTCGCAAGCCATCGCCGCGAAACGTGACGAGTTGATCGCACTCACACAAGACCTGATCCGCATTCCCACGCTGAACCCTCCCGGCCAAGACTATCGCGCAATCTGCGAGTATCTGGATAACCGGCTGAAATCCCACGGCTTCGAGACGCAGCTGATCCGCGCGCACGGCACCCCCGGAGACAGCACAAAATATCCCCGCTGGAACATCGTCGCCCGCAGGACAGGAAAGACGCCCGGCGAATGCGTCCACTTCAACAGCCACACCGATGTGGTGGAGGAGGGCCAAGGGTGGACCTTCGATCCCTTCGGCGCCACCCTCCACGAAGGGCGCATCTACGGCCGCGGCGCCTGCGACATGAAAGGCGGGCTGGCGGCCTCGATCATTGCGGCAGAGACTTTCATCGAAACCCATCCCGACTTCTCCGGCGCTGTCGAGATCTCGGGCACGGCAGACGAAGAGTCAGGCGGCTACGGCGGCGTCGCCTATCTGGCCGAACAAGGCTATTTCAACCCCGAGCGCGTGCAACACGTCATCATCCCCGAGCCGCTGAACAAGGACCGCATTTGCCTTGGCCACCGCGGCGGCTGGTGGGCCGAGATCGAGACAAAGGGCGAGATCGCCCATGGCTCCATGCCTTTCCTGGGCGATTGCGCTGTTCGCCACATGGGCGCAGTGCTCTCTGAATTCGAATCCAAGCTCTTCCCGGCCATGGCGTCCCGCACCACCGACATGCCCGTGGTTCCCGAAGGCGCACGCAGCTCAACGATGAACATCAACTCCATCCACGGCGGCGCGAAGGAGCAGGACGCCGACTTTGATGGCCTGCCCTCCCACTGCGTTCCCGACAGCTGCCGCATCACAATCGACCGCCGCTTTCTCTCCGAAGAACCGCTCGATCAGGTCCGCGACGAGGTCACGGCGCTTCTCGAAGGCCTCCGCGCCACCCGCGCCGACTTCGACTACCAACTGACCGAGATCAACTCTGTGCTCCCCTCCATGACCGACCGCGAGGCACCTGTGGTGCGCACCGTCGCAAAGGCAATCGAGGACGTGATGGGCAAAGCGCCCGAGTATGTGGCTTCCCCCGGCACATATGATCAAAAACACATCGACCGGATCGGCAAGCTGAAAAACTGCATCGCCTACGGCCCCGGCGTGCTTGAGCTTGCGCACAAACCCGACGAATGGATCGGCGTCGATGACATGATCGACAGCGCCTGCGTCATGGGTGCCGCGCTTGAAACCCTGCTGCTCCCCAAAAACTGAGGCACTTCTTTCTATTGTCCCCGAAGTGAGAGTCGTCCCTTCGGGGACGACGGGGGCTGTCCCGCCCCTAGCGCCCGCCGAATGCACCCTCCGCGGCCAATCCCAATCCGTCCACAATCGCCGTCAAGGCAGAGCCATGATGCACCGCAGCCTGCGGAAATGCCGCGCTCAATGCCTCTCGCGTCACCCGCATCAAGCTTGAACCCCCGACAAACACCAAATGGGTCACCTCATCCGGTGAGACACCTGCGTTTGAAGCAGTCTGCAACGCCGCCTGCGCCATTTCATGCGTCATCGGCGCCAGCAAACTCTCCACCGTCCCTGCCTCAACCGGCACAGCCAATCCGCGCTCCACGACCCCCAGATCAATCTCTCCCGCACCGTTGGTATTCGCGCCGATCTTGCCCGCCTCCACCGCAAAAGCGATGTCATGGCCCAACTCGTCCTCCAGCACGGAAATCAGCCGCTCCAGCTTGTCCGGCTCAACCGCATATTGCAGCAGATCCTTGGCCAGACGGCGGCTATCGGGCGCGTAAAGAAACGGAATCTTCTGCCATGTCGCCAGATCGTTGAAAATCGTGGCGGGGGCCGCATGGGTGTCGTCGCCAAACGTATGACGGATCTGGCTGTCGCGTCCAAACAACGGCATGACAGTCTCCAAGCTCACCACGCGATCAAAATCCGTGCCTCCCAGACGGACCCCGTGGCTGCCTAGAATCTCGATGCTCTCGGCCTCGTTGCGGAACAAGGTAAAGTCGGACGTACCGCCGCCGATGTCCACGATCAGCCCCAGGTCGCCCACGCCCAGCACCGCGCGGTTGGCCAGCGCCGCCGCCTCTGGTTCAAACATAAACGCCACATCGGCAAACCCTGCCCGCGCATAGGCCTCGCGCAGGTCAACCTCGGCTTGTGCATTGCGCGCATCATCGGGATGAAAGCGTACCGGACGGCCCGACAGGGCGCGGTCATAGGTCTCGCCGGTCTGCTTCTCGGCCGCCGCCTTCACCTGCGCCAGAAACCGCGCCACAATGTCGATAAAGTCCAGCTTTTCACCCAACAGCGTCCGCCGCTCCCGCATCAAAGGCGCGCCCAGCAGGCTTTTCAGCGCCCGCATATAGCGCCCTTCCTCACCTGCAAGTAGCGCTGCCCCCGCCGCTGAACCAATCAGCATCGCCTTGCGGTCAAAATCAAAGAACACCGCCGTGGGCAGCGTATCCGCTCCGTTCTCCAGCGCGATCATCTGCGCCTTGCCGTCGCGCGCAACGGCCGCAGCCGAATTCGACGTGCCGAAATCCACACCCAGAACCGCCATTCACTCATCCCCTTGCACATCAAAGCAACCCGCATATCCCCGCCCGCACACAGCTGCAAGGTTTCTCCTAGCAAAGGGCACAGCGCTCGCCTAACCTTTGCCCGACAACACACACAGGGAGTCTCACATGTTCCATCTTCGTCCCCTTCTTCTGGGCGTCAGCGCTGCCGCCCTTCTGGCCGGTGCCGCCGCTGCCAAAGACGACATCACCGTCGGCCTCCAGCTGGAACCGCCGCATCTGGACCCCACCAGCGCCGCCGCAGGGGCGATTGATTCCGTGCTCTATGCCAACGTATTCGAGGGGCTTACCCGCTTTGACAGCACCGGTGCCGTAATCCCCGGCCTTGCCAAAAGCTGGGAGATTTCAGAGGACGGCCTGACCTATACCTTCGCCCTGAACGAGGGTGTCACCTTCCATGACGGCACGACGATGGACGCGGAGGACGTGAAATTCTCGCTCGACCGGATCGGCGCGGAAGACAGCGCGAACGCCCAGAAAGCACTCTACGCCGCCATATCAGAGGTCAACGTGATCGACCCCATGACGGTCGAGATCAAACTCTCCGAGCCGAACGGCAACATGCTGTTCAACCTCGCATGGGGCGATGCGGTGATCGTGGCACCCGAGAGCATCGAGGGCATCAAGCAGACCCCCGTCGGCACGGGTGCCTTCAAATTTGACAGCTGGACGCAGGGTGACCAGATCACGCTGACACGCAACGACAGCTACTGGGGTACACCCGCCGCACTGACCGGTGCCACGTTCAAGTTCATCTCCGACCCCACCGCCGCCTTCTCGGCCATGATGGCCGAAGACATCGACGCCTTCTTCGCGTTCCCCGCCCCTGAAAACCTTCCCCAGTTCGAGGCCGACCCCCGCTTTCAGGTTCTCACCGGCTCGACAGAGGGTGAGACCATTCTGGCGATGAACAACAAACAGGCCCCCTTCGACAACGCAAAGGTACGCGAGGCCGTATCCCATGCGATTGACCGTCAGGCCATCATCGACGGTGCAATGTTCGGCTATGGCACCCCCATCGGCACCCATTTCGCACCGCACAATCCCGATTACGTCGATCTGACCGCGCAAAGCGCTTTTGACCCCGAAAAGGCCAAAGCCCTGCTGGCCGAGGCAGGCTTTGCCGACGGGTTCGAAACCACGCTGTTCCTGCCGCCCCCCTCCTATGCCCGTCGCGGTGGCGAAATCATCGCGGCGCAGCTGGCGGCTGTGGGGATCAAGGCACAGATCACCAACGTCGAATGGGCGCAATGGCTGGAATCCGTGTTCAACGGCAAGAACTTCGGCCTGACCATCGTCAGCCATACCGAGCCGATGGACATCGGCATCTACGCCAACCCCGACTATTACTTCCAGTACGACAATCCCGCGCTGCAAGAGCTGATGACGACGCTCAACAAAACGACAGATCCTGCCGCGCGGACAGAGATGCTGGCGCAGGCGCAGAAGATCATCGCGGATGATTACGTGAACGCCTATCTCTTCCAGCTTGCCGCGCTGTCCGTTGCCAAGGCGGGGGTACAAGGCCTGTGGTCCAACGCGCCCACGCAGGCGACAGACCTCACCGCTGTCAGCTGGGCCGAATAAACGGTCCGCTGCCCTGAAATGACCACGCAAAGGCCCCGATTTTTCGGGGCCTTTGTGCGTATATCCGGGGCCAGACCAACACGATCAGGCCCTGCACCATGTATATTCTTCTCGGCATTCTTGCCTATCTGGCCGCCACCAGTATTATCGCCTACCGCGCCTTCGCACGGGACAAACAGCTGGCCGAAGCGAACCGCGGCATCCCGCGTGACAAATCACACGCCGCCCAGCGTGTGTCGCGGATACCCGAGGCGAAACTTCTGTTTTTCGCCATCATCGGCGGATGGCCCGGCGCGAAATACGCACAGCGGAAACTAAGACACAAAAGCTACAAACAGCCCTTCGTCAAACAGCTGAACGACATCGGGCTTTTGCATGGCGCAGTACTTGGGACCTCTGCCGTAGTCATCGCCGTTCTGCTGCTGGGCGCGCCCGCCCCTGACGCGCCCGTGACGGCAAAGGCCGCCGCGCCAGAACAGCAACACGCGCCTGCACCACCTCATTTATCGCTGCGTCCGCCTGCGGCGCGTCCTGCAACGTTGTGAACCAATGCGCGGGCGGGTTGCGCCCCCGCCTGTTACCTTCGAACGTCAGAGCGCCCAGCACATCACGCGCCGCCTGTGGCAGCGGCGCACCCACGTCGTGGCCATTCAGAATACCCCAGATACCCGTCCACAACCGCCCCACGGTCCACGGATTATAGCCACCGCCCCCCAGCACCAGCAGGCGTGGCACACCAAGATCCATCAGCCCGCGCAGGACATCCCAATGGGCGTTGTTGCTCAGACACAGATGCGCCAGCGGATCATCTATCACCCCATCCGCTCCACATAGAAACACAATCGCCTCCGCGCCAAACTCTGCCACCTTCGGCAGAATCAGCGCCTCGCGCACATGCGCCATATCGCTGTCATTGAACCCGCGTGGCACCGGCAGGTTCACTGCGTTGCCGCCCGCATCGTCCTCCAGCGCGCCGGTGCGTGGCCACAGCCCCTCTTCATGGACCGAGATCATCAGACACTCCGCATCGCCCGCAAACCCAGCCGCGACACCATCGCAATGGTGCGCGTCGATATCGACAAAGGCGATACGCCGCACGCCGTGATGCCGCAGCGACAACATCGCCAGTACCGGATCATTGAGATAGCAAAACCCGTTTGCGCGGTCCGGCATCCCGTGGTGCGTGCCCCCCGCAGGATTATAGACAATGCCCCCCTGCGCCAACATCTCTCCTGCCAGAATGGAGCCGCCCGCAGCGGTGGCGGGACGGCGGAATATTTCAGGAAAAACGGGATTTGTCACAGTTCCGATGCCATACCGCTCGCGGTCCCCCGCCTGCGTGTGCTGCGCACCCTCAATCCGCTGTAGTGCGGCAACGTAGTCCGGCCCATGCCATGCATGCAGCGCCTTCGGTTTGGCGCGCGGTGAAGTGACGAATTGCGCGCCCGGCAACCAGCCCAGCGCCCGGCTGAGATCCATGACAGTCGATACGCGCGGCACCCGCAAGGGATGCCCCAACCCGTAGCTGGAGCCGCGATAGATTTCATGTCCGATGAAAAGAGCTTGTTTCACAGGCAAAAAGTAGCCTTGCTCCACCATAAGAAAAGGGGCCGCGTTTCCGCAGCCCCCCTCTTTTTCACATTACCAGTCAACTGACTTAGCGTTTGCCGGCTTGACCAGCTGCGGCTTCCATCACCAATGTGGTGGGGTTGAATGTACAGATGTTGTTCATCCGCGAAATTTCTTCCTGATAACGGGTCATATCGTCACCAGCGTTCGTGGTTGTCGTCGCAGTAGCGCTCGTGTCAGCGGTGCCTGCTGGGCTTTCGCTTGATTCCGCTACATTGGTAGATTCAGTCGCTGTCGCGGTGTCGACAGTGGGTGTTGTGGGATCGCTCAGTTCGGATACGGCCATCACAGCGACCTTGTTGCGATCAGCCCGAGACAGATCCTCGTACTGCAGGCAGGTCATTGTGCTGATGTCCATGTGCGCCTCTGCATAGGCAGGCATGGCGGCGGACAGTGCAAGAGCGGCAATTGCGGTGGATTTAAAAAGACGTGTCATAATAATTTTCCCTTCGTTATCGAAAGCGTGATGCTCTCTGCTTCGTTGGGAATACAACGGAAGGTGGCGCAGAATGGTTCCATTTTCCCTTCACAAAATTTCAGAAACCCGCGCAATACCCTGTTAACAAGTCTCTTTTCAAAGCGCTGTTTGCGCTGGACCACCGACATAAGAGCGCCTACGCTCCGCCGATATGATACGTTACACCCTCAAACGATTGCTTTCTTTGATGATCAGCCTTGCGGTTGCCTCGGTCGTGATTTTCACGGTGATCGAGGTTGCTCCGGGTGATCCCGCGTCCTTTATGCTGGGTATGAACGCACAGCCCGAAACGCTGGCCGCCCTGCGCACGGAACTGGGTCTCGATACCTCCAAGCCCGAGCGGTACTTCACATGGGTCACCGGCATGCTGACCGGGGATTTCGGCACCTCCTACACCTACCGCACGCCTGTTGCCGATATGGTACAGCAGCGGTTGTGGGTGTCGCTGCCGCTCGCGCTTTATGCGCTGACGCTGTCCACGCTCATCGCCTTTCCGGCGGGCATCTATGCGGCGGCACGGCGCGGCCGTGCGGGGGATGTGGGTGTGATGGGTGCCACGCAGCTGGGCGTTGCCATCCCCAATTTCTGGTTCGCCATGATGCTGGTGCTGCTGTTCGCCATCAAACTGCGCTGGTTCGCAGCAGGTGGTTTTGCGGGCTGGGACAAGGGGCTGTGGGCAGGTCTGCACTCGCTCACCCTGCCTGCCATAGCACTCGCCTTGCCGCAGGCGGCCATCCTCGCACGCGTCATGCGCTCGTCGCTGCTGGATGTGCTGGGCGAAGATTTCATGCGCACCGCCCGCGCCAAGGGGCTGACCGCGCGCCAAGCACTTTGGCGGCACGGATTGCGCAACGCATTGATCCCCGTGCTGACAATCATCGGGCTGCAATTCTCGTTCCTGCTCGCCGGCGGCATCATCATAGAACAGGTATTTTACCTCCCCGGTCTGGGCCGCCTGATCTTCCAGTCCATCTCGGCCCGAGATCTGATCGTGGTTGAAAGCGTGACGATGCTGCTGGTCTTCGCGGTGATCTTCGTGAACTTTTGCGTTGATCTGGCCTATGCCGCCGTCGATCCCCGCCTGCGGGGCCGCGCATGACCCGCAATCTCATCCTCGGCACGCTGCTGTCTGCCGTCTTCGTGCTCGCGGCACTTCTCTCCTTTGTCTGGACCCCATTTGACGCCGAGGCGCTGAACATCCCTGCCCGCCTGCAAGCGCCGAACGCGACGCATCTGCTGGGCACGGATCACTTCGGGCGCGACATCCTCAGCCTGATCATGGTCGGCGCGCGCACCTCCATCGCCGTGGCGCTGGTGGCGGTGGGCATCGGCATGGGGCTGGGCGTGCCACTGGGCCTTTGGGCCGCCGCGCGCCGTGGCAGCCTGATCGACGAGGTCATCATGCGCGGCAACGATCTGGTCTTCGCCTTTCCCAGTCTTGTCATTGCCATCCTGATCACCGCCGTCTTTGGCGCGGGTGCCATCAACGCCATCATCGCCATTGGCATCTTCAACATCCCCGTCTTCGCCCGCATCACCCGAGGTGCTGCCCTGTCGCTATGGGAGCGTGAATTCATCCTCGCCGCCCGCGTTGCCGGCAAGTCGGGGGTCCGCATCTCGGCGGAACATATCCTGCCCAACATCACCAACCTGCTGATCGTGCAGGGCACCATCCAGTTCAGCTTGGGCATCCTTGCCGAAGCGGGCCTCAGCTATGTCGGCCTTGGCGCACAGCCCCCCATCCCGTCATGGGGCCGCATGCTGGCCGATGCGCAAACCATGGTCAGCATCGCACCCCACATGGCCCTGATGCCGGGCTTTGCCATCATCCTCACGGTTCTGGGCCTCAACCTGATGGGCGACGGGCTGCGCGACTATCTTGATCCCCGCCTGCAAAGGCTGCGCACATGAGCCTGCTTTCCGTCCAGAACCTGAGCCTGTCGATCCATAGTTTCGACATCCTGCATGACGTGACCTTCACCGTTGATACGGGCGAGATTGTGGCGATCACCGGTGAGAGCGGTTCCGGCAAATCCATGACGGCGCTGGCTGCGATGCAGCTGCTGCCGCAAGGCGCGCGCACCAAGGGCCGCATCCTGCTCGGCGACGATGACATCACCACTTGGAGCGAGAGTGCCCTGTGCGACCTGCGCGGCAACGACATCGGCATGGTGTTCCAGGAACCCATGACGGCGTTGAACCCCGTAAAAACCATAGGTGATCAGGTGGCCGAGACGATCCTGATCCATGAGCGCACCAGCAAGGCCGCCGCACACAAACGCGCCGCCGAGACGCTGGAGCGCGTGGGCCTGCCAAACGCCCGCTTCCCGCTGTCCCGCTTTCCGCACGAGCTGTCGGGCGGCCAGCGTCAACGCGTGGTCATCGCGATGGCCATCGCACTGCGTCCCCGCCTGCTGATCGCGGACGAGCCGACAACGGCGCTGGATGTCACCACACAGGCGCAGATCCTCAAGCTGCTGGTCAAACTCGCGCGCGAGGATGGCATGGGCCTGATGATCATCACCCATGATCTGGCCGTGGTGGCGGAAATGGCCGACCGCATCATCATCATGCGCCACGGCGAAGTGGTGGAGCAAGGCGCAACCGCCGATCTGCTGCGGGGCATGCAGCACCCCTATACAAAAATGCTCTTCGCCGCCTCCGCGCATGAGGTCACCCTACCCGATACACCCGCCACCGACACTCTGCTGGAGGTCAAAGGCGTCAGCCGCGATTACCGCACCCCGCGACAGACCCTGTTCGGCAAACCCGGCACATTCCGCGCCGTGAACAACGTCAGCTTCAGCCTCAAACGCGGCGAACGCCTGGGGCTGGTGGGGGAGAGCGGCTGCGGCAAATCCACCCTCACCCGCGCGCTGCTGGGGCTGGAGCCAGTGGCTCAAGGCACGATCACCCTGCGCGGAGAGCCTGTGTTTACAGGTCACAAGCCAAATCTCGCCGTGCGCCGTCACATGCAGGTCGTGTTCCAGGACCCCTACGGCAGCTTCAACCCCCGCCACCGCGTGGCCCGCCAGATCACCGAGCCGTTCCACCTGCTCGACAATCCGCCCACCGGCGCCGCGCGGCAAAAGGCGATTGACGAGGCGCTGACCGCCGTGGGCCTGACCCCTGCGGACGCAGACAAATACATCCACGAGTTTTCCGGCGGCCAGCGCCAGCGCATCGCCATCGCCCGCGCGCTGATCATCCGCCCCGACCTGATCGTCTTTGACGAAGCGGTCAGCGCGCTCGACGTCTCCGTCCGCGCGCAGATCCTCGATCTGCTGGCCGAACTGTGCGAAACCCATAATCTCAGTTACCTGTTCATCTCCCATGATCTCAGCGTGGTGCGCACCATCACTGACCGGGTGCTGGTCATGAAATCAGGCGAGATCGTCGAGCAAGGCCAGACCCGCGACGTCTTTGAAAACCCGCAACACCCCTACACCAGATCCCTCATCGAGGCCGCTCCTGTGCTGCCTGATTTGAAAAGGTAACCCCGATGAAAAATATCAACCTGCTGGACAAATTGAACCAGTTCTCCAGCTATTGGGACCCGCATGTAATCGCGGACTACAACGACAATGAGATCATGGTCGCCAAATTCTCGGGCGAGTTCCCCTTTCACCTGCACGAAGACACCGATGATTTCTTTCTGGTGTTGCAAGGTGAATTTACCATGGATCTGGAAAGCGAAACCTACACCGTCAAGGAAGGGGAGATTTTCGTCGTACCGCGCGGCGTGACCCATCGCCCCCGCGCTGTGCAGGAATGCCATGTTCTGCGCATACAGCCGAAAGGCACCCCCAACACCGGCGATCCCGACACCGCCAGTGAAAAACCAAGGATCTAAGCCATGCAGCCCGGCCCGACCAACAGCCTGTGTGACATCGCGGGTCTGCGCGTGGGCAACGCGCAGGATGACACCCTAAAATCCGGCACCACGGTCGTGGTCGGCGATGCGCCGTTTACCGCCTCTGTCGCCGTGATGGGCGGCGCGCCCGGCACGCGCGAGACGGACCTGCTAGCGCCTGACAAATCCGTCGCGGCGGTGGACGCGCTGGTGCTGTCTGGCGGGTCTGCCTACGGGCTGGATGCCTGCTCGGGCGTGGTGGACGGGCTGCGCAGCGACGGGCGCGGGTTTCGCATTGCCGACGCACTGATCCCGCTGGTGCCGGGCGCAATCCTGTTCGATCTGCTCAACGGCGGAGACAAAGACTGGGGCCAGAACCCCTACCGCGCGCTGGGTCTGGCCGCCTATCGCGCTGCGCGTGCGGAGTTCGAGATCGGCACCGTGGGTGCCGGCACCGGCGCGCTGACCGCAATGCTCAAAGGCGGGCTAGGCACCGCGTCGCTGCAATTGCCCGATGGCAGCACGGTCGCCGCATTGGTGGCGGCCAACCCCGTTGGTGCAGTGACCACACCGGGGGACCGCCATTTCTACGCCGCCCCCTTCGAGATGAACGGCGAGTTCGGCGGTCTGGGTCCCGATCCTGCCAGCGGTCTGGGCCTCAGCCGCGAGAGCCGCAAGATGAGCGCAATGAGTGCGCGCGCCAATACCACCATTGCCATTGTCGCCACGGATGCGACCCTGACCAAGGCGGAATGCCACCGCGTTGCCACTGCCGCCCATGACGGCATCGCGCGCGCCTGCGTACCGGCCCACACGCCCAACGATGGCGATCTGGTGTTTGCCCTGACCACCGGCGCGCGCCCTGCGGCCGATGTCTTACTGACAGGCCATGCCGCTGCCCTCTGCCTCAGCCGCGCGATCGCGCGTGCCGTCTATGCCGCCACCCCTGCGGCGGGTGATATCATTCCCTGCTGGAGCGATGCCAATGCCGACAGCTGAACACAACGGAATAACACAACACTACGAGGTGTCGGGCGACGGTCCGCCCCTGCTGCTGGTCGCGGGCATGATGAGTGACAGCGCCAGCTGGGCACCGCTGGTTCCCTTGTTAGAGCCACATTTCACCGTGATCCGACCCGACAACCGCACCACAGGCCGTACCCTGCCATGGGACGCCCCCGCAAGCGTGGGCCACTTTGCCGACGATTGCGCCGCGCTGCTAGCGCACCTCGGCCTCGGGCCTGCGCATATCTTGGGCCATTCGCTGGGCGGTATGATCTCCCTCCGGCTCGCCTGCGCGCACCCGCAGGCAGTCCGCACGCTGACCCTTGCTGCCGCCGCCCCTTTGCGGCTGGAGCGCAATGTGGCCCTGTTCAAGGCCCTGCTGGCCATCCGGCAGAGTGATGCCGCCCCCCACGTCTGGCTGCACGCGCTGTTCCCGTGGCTGTTCGCACCCGCGATCTATGAGGTGGAGGGAATGGTCGAACAAGCCACCGCCGCCTCGCTCGCCTATCCTTATGCGCAGAGCGCCGATGCCATGGCCCACCAGATCGCTGCGCTCGACGGATATGTGCCTGATGCCCTTGACGCCGTCCAATGCCCCCTTCAGGCTTTGCTTGCAGCGGATGATCTGTTGCTGCCCGTGGAACTCGCGCGCCCTACGCTTGGCAAGGTGCCAACCCATGTGGTTGCACAGGCGGGTCATTCCATCCACTGGGACGCGCCCGATGCAGTAGCAGAGCATCTGCGCCAGTTTATCGAGGAGACGCACACATGACACAGGACCTGTATGGCTTACCCGTCACCGTGGAAAATCCCGAGACCCTCAACGGCATCAATGACTTCATCCACGGATTTCTCAGCTATCACCCCAAAGCGGCAGGGATCATCACAGCAGCGGACGCAGACCCCGACTGCGCGCTGGTCAACGCCTATGCGGCGATGCTGTGGATGTTCATGGAAGCGCCGGTGGCACCGCAGAACGCCGCCCCCTATCTTGCCCGTGCGAACGCGCGCCGCGACATGGTCACTGCCCGCGAGGCGCTGGTGATTGATGCCGCCGCCGCATGGATTGCGGATGATGTGCCAGAGCTGCTTGCCATATGCGACCGCATCACTACAGATCATCCGCGCGACATGGCGATGCTGAAACTGGCGCAATACCATCTGTTCAATCTGGGCGATGCCGCAGGCATGCTGCGCATGGCGCTCAAAGCGTTGCCGGAGGCGGAAGACATTCCCTATGCCCACGGCATGATCGCCTTCGGCTATGAACAGTGCCACCTGCTGGACCGCGCCGAAGCTGCGGCGCGTCATGCGATGGAGCTGCAGCGGGACGAGCCCTGGGCCCATCACGCCATTGCCCATGTGATGCTGACGCAAGGCCGCGTGTCCGAAGGCGCTGCGTTTCTGGAAAGCGTGGCAGAGACATGGGACGGGCTGAACAGTTTCATGCACAGCCATAACTGGTGGCATCTGGCGCTGTTCTATCTCAGCCTCGGACGGCATGATGATGTGCGCGCCGCATATGACACCCACGTTTGGGGTCTGTCAAAAGAGTATAGCCAGGATCAAGTTGGCGCCGCCTCGCTGCTCGCGCGGATGGAATTTGCAGGGGTGGATGTGGGTGCGCGCTGGGACGATGTGGCAGATCACGTCGCGCAGCGCGGTGCGGATACGGTCAGCCCGTTCCTGACGCTCCAATACCTTTACGCGCTCAGCCGGACAGGCCGCGCAGAGGCTGACGTGATGATGAAGGCCATAGAGGACCGCGCGCAGGACACGAGCCGCCATGATCACATCGCGTGGCGTGATGTGGCACTGCCTGCGGCCCGTGCCATTTGTGCCCATGCCCGCAAGGACTGGGGCAAGACCATCAGTGACATGGCGCGCGCATTGCCACGCATGGCAGAGTGTGGCGGCAGCCATGCACAGCGGGATCTCTTCGAACAGATCCATCTGGACGCACTGGTAAAGGATGGCCGGACATCCGCGGCGCAGCAGGTGCTGGAAATGCGGCGGACCTACGATCCCGGTGGCGTGCCGCTGAACCTGATGCTGGGCGATGTCTATGCGCAAACGGGCCTGCCCGATCTGGCACAAGAAGCGCGTGACCGTGCGGCGCGCACGCTTGCGGCACAATTCGGCTGAGACCGTTGCGGCAACAGGAATGCGGCGCTAGGCTGAAAGCATTATTAGTTGAAGAAGGCACAGGCAGGATATGAGCACTGAGTGGTATTATGCGGTTGAAGGTGCCTCGATCGGGCCTGTCAGCCAGTCTGAATTCGAATCGCTGGTGCGCAGTGGCACAATCCGCAGCGACACTTTGGTTTGGCAGGAGGGCATGGCAGACTGGCTGCCCTATGGACGTGCGGATGCGATCAGTGATGAACAGCCGCTCCCGCCCCGTATGCCGGGCAGCGACACAGCTGATCCTGCGCGCGCGGATGCCAATACATTTATGGGTGCGCTCAAAGACGGTTTTGCCCGCTATGTAGATTTCAAAACCCGTTCGACCCGCTCCCAATACTGGTGGTTTACGCTGTGGATGATCCTGTTCAGTATCGGTGCAGCGATGATCGACGGTATGATGGGGATGGGCGACAGCGGGCCTATAGGCTTGCTGGTGTCACTGGGGACTTTCCTGCCTTCGATCGCAATTGGGATCCGGCGGTTGCATGATATCGGTCGGACCGGCTGGTGGTTTTTGATCGTGCTGGTACCACTCATCGGGTGGATTGTGTTGATCGTGTTCTGGTGCACTCGGACACAGGAAGAGCCGAACCGCTGGGGGATGCCGCCACAGCGGTGAATTGTTTCACGAGCCTATAGTGCAAAGCCCTTCTGCAGCTCCCCCTAAGGCAGCGCTAGCGCGGCAGACGCACAGTCTGGCGCAGGCGAATGCCGCTGCGAATGGGCACGTTCTATGCGGTTGAGCTCGACAGTTTCATCAGCACAATACCCGCAACAATCAAAAGAGCGGCGATCACACGCATCAGCGTCACAGCTTCTCCGAGCAAGATAATCCCGACCATGAATGCGCCAACCGCACCTATACCTGTCCAGACAGTGTAGGCGGTGCCGAGCGGGAGCGACCGCATTGCGATCGAGAGCAGGACAAAGCTCGCGATCATCGTGACGATGGTGATCACGCTGGGCACCAGCAGCGTGAAGCCCAGGGACTTCTTCATGAAAAACGCCCAGACGATTTCAAGCAATCCGGCAATGACAAGATAGATCCACGGCATGAGACAACCTTCCAATTATAGGTCGGGTCGTCCCGAAATAAGTGTGAAGATGTCGGGTCGTCCCATGTGAAATCACGCCTAGCCGTGAACCAACTTCGGGTCAATGGGCCTGCGCCGGTGCTGACTCCTCGAAAGAAAAAGGGGCCGCACAGGGTGGCACCCCCGAAGTAACAGAGGTCAGGCGCGTGAACCTATTGTGACTTCCAGTGCTGCGATACCGTCGACGCCGCCCGTCACCACATCCCCTTCGAGCAAGGCGTCCACACCGGCGGGCGTGCCTGTCATAACCAGATCACCGGGCGCCAGTGTGACGGCTTCGCTGAGCGTTGCGATGTGATCGGCAACAGGCCAGATCAGATCCGCGATATCCGCGTCCTGACGGATCTCGCCGTTCACGGCGAGCCAGATGCGAGCGTTTGTCAGGCTGGGCACATCGGCAACTGGCTTCAGTGGCGCAATCGGCGCACTGAGATCAAAGGCTTTGCCCCAGTCCCAAGGGCGGCGCGCGGCCTTCGCTTCGGCCTGAAGATCGCGGCGGGTAAGATCAATCCCGACGGAAGCACCCCAAATATGATCCATCACATCGGCGGCTGCGATATTGGCGCCACCTTTGCCGATGGCGATAACCAGCTCGATCTCGTGGTGGAGGTCATTGGTCAGCGGTGGATAGGGGATGGTGCAGGGCGTATCGCAGGCCGCATCCGCAGGTTTGGTGAAGAAAAACGGCGGCTCGCGGTCGGGGTCATTGCCCATTTCGCGTGCGTGCGCCTCATAGTTGCGCCCCACACAAAAGATGCGGCGGACGGGGAAGCGGGCATCAGTGCCCTGAACGGCAAGGCTGGCCTGGGGGGGAGCGGGGAAGACGTATGCCATCGGGCGGGCCTTTCTGGATTTGAAGTTTCGGAAACTAGACACATGCGCACAGTGATTGTCCAGCCATGCAGGTGCGGATGCTTCCCACATGAAACAACCTATTGCATTTCAATGGTAAAATTAACCGACGGTTAACCGCTCAATCGCCAAGTTTGGCGTGAACCTCATCCAGATCAATCTCGCCTGTGGGCATCTTGTTGGCGGGGTTTTCAAAGTCGTATTTGAACAGGTTGAAATCACGTTTGTAGATTTCATAGACCAGATGCATCGACAGATCGTCGAAATAATCCTCTACCGGATGGGCGCGCTTGGGGCCGTGACCTTCGCTTTCGTTAAAGCGGGGGATTTCGGCCAGATCTACCGGATGTGGCGTCTCGATCGCGTCCAGCACATCTTGCATGCCCTCGTTGAACGCCTCGGTCCAGATGATTTTATCGTATTTGCCACCGTTGACGATAAACGTGCTGACATGCCCTGCCATACCAGACCAGTGGATATCGGGGTCCATCGGGCGGCGCCAGCGGATGGTGTCACGGGTAAACAGCAAAAAGCGGCGAAAGCTTGCGATCTGGTCAAACTCTTGTTTGCCATCGTCGCCACCCACCTCGATCCCGTATTTCTGGACCAGAAGCGGGACCAAATTGCCACGGTAGCGTTTTCCATTCCGCTGAATACCGCAGATCTTATCGAAGAACGAGCTGAGAATCCGGGTGTATGGATTGCGCACACAGGTAAACGCGTAAGAGGTGTTGTTCTGCACATTGCGGGTGATGGGATCCTGACTGTGATCCAGCGCCCATTTGTGCAAACCGCCCTTTGCATCATGAATATCGCCGTCAAAAAACGTGCCATGATCGGAGTAGTACATGATCTGTCCGATGGTCGAGCAGGCACATTTTGGCACAACGCGGTACACCACGCTTTCGCTTTCGGTCATCCATGTTCCGGGAAAACCCATCTTGCGATACTCCTGCTCAAACTACCGGTGCCGCCTCTCGGGGCCGCTTCTGATATACAAGAGCAAATAATTACTGTTTATTCAATGAGTGTTCATCACTATCTAGATACACAATCGAGCATATTTACGGCGAATGGTTCCTGAATGGCAAAAATTGCCTACATACTTCTGTGTCACAAAGACCCGGACGCCATCATCAAGCAGGCGGAGCGGTTGACGGCCGTGGGCGACTATATGTCGATCCATTTTGACGCCAACGCAGACCCCGAACAGTTCAAATCGATACGTAAGGCGCTGGAGAACAACCCCCATGTGACCTTTGCGACCAAGCGCATCCGCTGCGGTTGGGGCGAATGGTCACTGGTGCAGGCGACGCTCTATGCGGTGCAGGCGGCGGTCGAGGCATTTCCGCGTGCCACCCATTTCTACATGCTGTCGGGCGACTGCATGGCGATCAAATCCGCTGAATATACCCACAACTTTCTCGACAACAACGATGCGGACTTCATTGAGAGTTTCGACTATTTCGAGAGTGACTGGATCAAGACGGGGTGGACGAAGGAGCGGTTGATCTACCGGCACTGGTTCAACGAGCGGACCCAGAAAAAGCGGTTCTACTGGATGTTCGAGTTCCAGAAACGCTTTGGCCTGACCCGCGAGATCCCGCAGGACATTCAGGTGCAGATCGGCAGCCAGTGGTGGTGCCTGCGCCGCCAGACCATCGAGATGCTGCTGGAGTTCTGCAAAAAGCGCCGCGATGTGATCCGGTTTTTCCGGACCACATGGATCCCGGACGAGACGTTTTTCCAGACACTGGTGCGCCATTTGATCCCAGAAAAGGAAATCCACGCGCGCACACTGACGTTTTTGATGTTCACAGACTACGGCATGCCGGTCACGTTCTACAACGACCACTATGACCTGCTGCTGGGCCAGGATTATCTCTTCGCGCGCAAGATCAGCCCGGATGCGCAGGATCTCAAGCGGCGGCTGGGCCTGCTCTATTCCGCACAGGGTGTGCGTTTCCAGATCAGCAACGAAGGGCGCAGCCTGTTCAAGTTCCTGACCGGACGGGGGCGGATCGGACGGCGGTTTTCCACACGTTTCTGGGAGACAGAGAGCACGCTGGGCCGCGAGCGCGAATTGCTGATTGTGGTCTGCAAGAAGTGGCATGTGGCCAAGCGCGTGCTGGAACGCATCCGCCAGACCACCAATGTGCCCGCCATCGAGTATGTCTTCAACGAGGAAGACACCCCATTGCCGGCCCTTGGCGGGATCGAAAAAACATTGGGCAAGCGCACACGCCACCGCCGCGCGCTGATGCGGATGCTGTTTGATTATTTCGAGACAGACCGCCTGATTGTGTGCATGGACCCCAGCAACCTCGACCTGCTGGAAGATTTCGCATCAGACCGCTCCACGACCCGCATCCTTGAGATTGATTGCACTTTTACCGACCACTATCTGATCGGTCACGCCATGCGCGTCGGCCTCGCAGGCGAGCAAACCTCCGAGGAGACGCTGCAACGCTTGCTGCCCACCATCCGCAATGACATGGTCTTCGAGAGCGACGCGATCCGCGATGCACAATTCGAAAACCACTGCCGCATCCGCGAAACGGCCTCGTCCGACGAGAACGCGGAAGAGTTGGCCAAATTTCTGGGGGTCGGGCGCGACAAGGCGCAAGAGATCACCAGCACCGATTACCTGTTTTCCGACTGAGGAGCCTGCCTGATGGCCTATGCCTACGACGACCAGAATATTTTCGCCAAAATCCTGCGCGGCGAAATCCCCAATACCACTGTGCTGGAGACAGAGCACACACTCGCCTTCCGCGACCTTTATCCGCAGGCACCGACCCATGTGCTGGTGATCCCGAAAGGGCCGTACATCAGCTATGATCATTTCGCCGCCGAGGCCTCCGATGCGGAGATCATCGACTACACCCGCGCCATTGGCGAGGTCTGCCGCATGGAAGGTGTCACGCTGGACGCAGGCGACGGGTTTCGCATGATCAGCAATGCCGGCGATCATGGCGTGCAGGAAGTGCCGCATCTGCATGTGCATATTCTGGGCGGCCGGCGGATGGGCCGCATGGTTCAGCCTGCGGATTGATCGCCACACACAGCGCATAAAAAAGGCCGGAATGCGCGAGCATTCCGGCCTTTTTTTGTTTGAAGCGTGGCTCTAGGGTTTCTTGCGCCAGGAACCGAACCAGCGGCTCACAGCGCCACTTCTCTCGGCAAAGTCATCCTCGATCGCTTCCAGCGTCGGGTCGATCCGTGCGCGGCGGAACCGACGCCAACGCACCCAGATGCCATAAACCACCGCAAAGAACACCGTCAGAATAATGATATTGAGCCAAGGGATACCCTTGGACACATCGGGCCCGTCGACAGGGCGCACAGAAATTGCGTTCGGGAAAATCGTTAGGAATTCGTTGCGCCAGCCGTAGTGCTTGATCGCGACATAGCGCGCGCTCGCCTCGTTGGATTTGAGGTCACTTGCCTCGGCTTGCAGGTTGGAGGTGTCGAACTTGAAATAAGGCGGCCAGCCCCAGCCGGTATCCTCGTTACGGTAGACCATCACATCACCCTTGGCGCGGCGCGTCTGGATAAAGAACACATCGCGGTTGATGACCGTGCCATCGGTGCCGACATCGGCTTGCGCCCAGAACAGCCGGTTTTCACCGGGATCAATCCGCTTCTCATAGGTGTCGGTGATCCGCACGATATCCACCTGCGGCAGCGTGTAATGGAAAAACGCGCCCACCAGCACCCAGATGGAGATCCAGAAAGTCCAACGCAAAATAGCCAGCATGCAGAAAACCCTTTCAGGCAAAATTCGTAAGATAGATGACCACTGACACAAGGATCACCGGAATAACATAGACCGAGAGGATCAATTTGCGACGCAAGGACTTATCGTACTCCGCCAGCCCCTCGTCGATGAATTCATCCAGCGATTGCTCCTGCGGACCCTCATACCACTCCGCGCGCAGCTTGCCCTTGCGGACCGCGCGCGAATAGAGCGACAGGCAGACGTAAATCACCGTCAGGATGATGAACCCCACAACCATCAGGCGGACCAGTGCGGCCATGTGCTATCTCCTTCTCACGGCGCCCCACGGCCCGACAGCAGCGATGCGGTCCGGAACAGGGGGCGGTTTCTTGCCCTTGCGCGGCAGCGGTGGCACATCCAGCGCGGGCTGATGGCCGAACAACGCATCCCGCACGCCCGCCTTGTTTCCCTTGTACTCGTGTTCCAGAAAATCGGCAACATAGGCACGCTTGGCATCGGGCCAGCCCGCATAGGTCGCGTAGAACAGATCCTTGTGGCAGATGAACAGCTGGCGGATGTCCTTCGGGGCCAGCTGCGCCAGCAGCATGTTGACCAGCGGCGCATCGGCCGTATCCGCCGCACGCAGAGTGTAGAAATAAACCGGATCAGCGCTGTCGATTATCGGGAAAGCACCGCCGTTCTCGGCCCAGTTGACCAGCTTGCCCAGCGTGTGAAATTCGGGCGGCAGGCGGTCGGAATGATCACGCGCAAGGCGGCGCAGATCGGAGCGGGTGAGGCCGGTCAGCTCCACCCCCTGCCCCGCGACCGCGTCAATCAGGATGAAATCCATCTTCTGCCGCAGGATCGCGGCGGACTGGATGCCGCGCGCCTCGAGTATCGTCTGGGTCAGCCCGTTCAGCTGGAAGAAATGTGCAATCTCGTTGCGCTGGGTCGCATCAAAGACATGGCTGAGCGGAATATCCTCCAGCCCCTCCTTTCCGCTGGGTGCAATCATCGCCGGATGCGGCACGTCCTGAAACACATACAGCCCGCCGAAATGCGCCGTCCAGAAATTGCGCTGCTCGAAGCTCATCACCTTGAGGCTGACCGGATTGCGCACCACATCCCCGGTCTTGCCCGCGAGGGTGATCATCTGCGCGATCAGCACGTCATCATACCAGCCATTCTCCGTATCGCGAAACCGCTCCACCATCTCGGCCAGCTTGGCCGCATCCTTGACCGTGCCGCCTGTGGTGTCGGCGTCAATGGTGATGCGGCGAATGTCAAACAGCCGCGCGGGCGAGGACACATCGTAAACCGAATTCACCAACTCCCCCGCCACCGCATCCTTCGCCGTCAGCGCAAACAGCGCCGCCTCGTTTTCTGCGATGAATTCTTGCAGGATGGTCTTGGAGGTCGAGAATTTGGTATTGAGCAACGGCGCCGTCCGCTGCTCCACGCTCAGCAGGATAAACTGCCGGTTCACGCCCTTGTGGTTGAGGTAGAGAGGATCCTCGAGTTCCTCGCCCACCTCGGGCGAATAGCCGGAAATGTCGATGTAGAAATCGGTGAGTTTGGTGCGCTTGCCCGTGAGGTGTTCAAGCGCGCGGTTGTAGCGCTCGACCAAGGCGGGCGAGTGGACGTGGAAGAGATTGCCGAACATCAGGCCGGCGCGGATGAGGCGGTTCATTTGGCGACTCGATATTTTGGTGTCCGATTATAGCCATAGTCCGGATTGTTAGAACCGAGCTGAGCTATCAGTCTCATCTCTTCTCGACCAACCTCTTGCTTATCGCCACTTTCGAAAAGGATCTCTTTTCTCAAAGAAAAGTCGATTAGCTCCTCTCTAGAAAAATCAGCCTCGACTACTTCTCGGTTCCAAGTGCCAAAGTATCTCAAACTGTGGCCTCCTTCACCAACGTCTTTTCCAACGTAGATTTTCCCATTTGGAAATGTGATTTTGTATACCACATACTTGAACGTTCGCTTGAATTGGGTTGCTGAAGTGCCGCTTTCTCCTCCGGGGCTCCGCCCGTTCGCATGGGAAAGGCTCCACTGGAGCCTTTCTTTATCCATGCTCACCCCCCAAGAACCGCTTCTTAGCTTCAACACTCCGCCCCATATCCCGCACCATCCCCTCAATCGCCACCTCATCCGACTTATCCGCATAGCGGAACTCGCTGTCCGCGTAGCGGTTGATCTCCTGCACCACCATCTCCACCGTGATGGGCTGGCGCATGTCTTCGATCATCGCTTTCTTCTCGTCATAAGGTTTGAACAGGAACAGATCCGGCTGCTCCATCCATTCATCGGGCAGCTCGAAATCCATCGCGCGGACCTTCACCGCGTCCGTGATGTTCTTAATCGCGCGGCCGGTGAAACGCGGGTCGGCCTCCTGAATGGCCTTCAGATACGTGCCCAGCTTGTTGATCGTGTCCAGCGCGCCCACCTGTTCGCGCACCGCGTCATAGACCGTAATCAACCCCGCCTCATGCGGGCGCGAATGGCTCTCGAAACTCGCCGCGACCGCCTTCTTGATCTCCTGTGCCTCGAACACCTTGTGATCGCCCAGCGGGATCGAATGGTTCTTACCCATCAACAGATAGAGGATATCGACGTAATCCTCCCGCGTCTGCGGCCCGTCCACAAGGAAGCGCGCACCGGCCCGCTGGCGCAGGGCATCGTCCACATTCTCGGGGTAGTTGGAGAACATCCCGAACGTGCAATTCCCGCGCACAACCGTATTGGCCCCCGCAAAGCTCTCCATCAAAACGGCCGTAATCTCCAGCTGTCCGGCAGAGGATTGGCGGTCCCCGCGCTTGCCCGCCAACTGGTCAATATCGTCAATCGTGCCAAAGCCAATGACCGAGGGATCAATGATGTTGTTGATAAACGCCTTGGCGTTCTGCCCCGACTTCCCCTGATAACTGTCAATGTTATCAGTCGAAAGGTTCTGATAGCGGAACGGATAGCCCGCATTCCCGCAATACTCCGAGATCAACCCCGCCATCATCTGGATCAGCGTCGTCTTCCCCGTCCCCGGCGCGCCATCACCCATAAAGGTAAAGATAAAGCCGCCCAGCTCCGCAAACGGGTTGAGCTTGCGGTCAAAGTCATAGGCCATCAGCATCTTGGCCAGCTTCATGGACTGGTATTTGGCGATATGGTTGCCGACAACTTCGTTGGGCTTCTTGAACGTCATCGTCAGCTTGGTCGACTTCGCCTTGGACGAAGGGGAGAACCCGCGCACGGTGAAATCATCCGCCTCCACGTGCCATGCGGCGGCAGAAAAACCCTCCAGCCGCGGCGCGGTCGTGGCGCGCAAGGCAACCTTCTCCATCAGGGCTTCGGCAAAGGCGGCAACGGTCGCCACCAGCCGCTGGTCGTCGCTTGCGTGCGCGGCAATATCCTGATCCAGCTCCCACAACACCCCATGCAACGCCGTCTGGCCGTTGTCGGTCAGCACCTCGTCCACATCCCCCACTTCCACCGTCACCTCTGGCAGGTGGGAGGACAGCAGATAGGCAGTCGCATTGCCGAACACATGCAGAGTCACCAGCGCATCCGCCGCCAGCAGCTCGCCAAACTCGGCCTTGCGCGCAGGTGGCAGCGCCGCTTCCAGATTGGCCCGCTTCAGATCCGCCAGCCCGGACTGATCCGCAAAGTTTTCCGCCACAGCCAAGGCAATCGCAATCGCGCGTCGCAGCACATGCAGCACTGTCGCCTGCACCGGCGACATCAGCGCATCATCGCCATCCGCCGCCTCCACCCGCGCGATCAATTGCACCGCACCGGAGGCCACGCGCCGCTGCGTCACCAGCCCCGGCGTGGTGGAGCGGAACCGCCGCCGCGTTCCGATCCCCGCTGACCGCTCCACCTGGGGCGCATCGGACACCGTGGCGATACGCGGCGCATGATCAAACCCTTCAATCAGCGATTGCGCCATGGCGATATGCTTGGCGATATCCTCTTCGCGCAGCTCCATCCGGTCCGACGTCTGGCTCATCCCGATCTCTCCTAAAAATATACTTTGGCCCTATTTCTTTTGGCCACAAATATCCAAATCCCGCAGTCTCACCCGCGCAAGCAGTCAATATTGCAGCACGCGTCCCGCAGCACCCACGACAAACTTGCGCACCCCTGCGAACCCCGGCGGATCAAGCTCCTGCAAGACCTGAAAGGGCCGCTGCGGCAGGATGATGCTCCGCACAGAGCGGGTGGCGCCTGTATCGGGCAGGCTGCCCGCCATCGGGTCCAGCGCAAAAATCTGCCGCTCGACCGTGGAAAACCAACCGGCCTTCTCCTCGATCACGCGGTCCGACAGCAGCTCCTCCTCGGTCCAGACCATGGCCCAGTCCTGCCCCTCGGGCGCTTTGGCCTGCTCCAGCACATCGCGCAGCGGCCCGTTCTGCCGCGTGTAGGCATGGCTGTACATCGGGCCGAGGTGAAAGCGGCGCAGGCGTTTGGGATGCAGATCCGCAAAATCCTCGTCAAAACCGCGCGCGATCGTCACAAGCTTCAATCCACCCAGCGCCTGCGCACTCAGATGCGCCTGCACTTCGGGCCAGCGCCGGGCGTCCACGGGCAGCGCCTCGCGGCCTGAATCCTCTACCTCCATCATGTAGATCACTGGCAGGTTGACCTGCGTGTCATAACTCGCCCAATGCAGCCGGTATCTGCGCCGCTTGCCCACATCGCCCAGCCATTCCGCCTGCGCGTCATTGCGCACCCAGAACAGATCGCCCTTCAACAATTCCTCGTAGTAGAGCCTTTGCGAGAGACTGAACTGGAGCTTTGTCGGGATGCTCCGGTCACTCAGGATGGCCTGCACCATCTTGTCTTTGTGCAACTCGACCGAGGGCATTGTTGACAGGTGGCCATGCGCCTGCTGCGCGTCGTTGGCCATGGTCATCAACTCTTCGGCCACAGGGAAACCGCTGTCCGATCCGTCGACGGTAAGCGAGCCGAAAAACCGCCCCGTCTCACGCCCGACCAACAGGTATTTCCAGCTGAGTGCGCGGAAGCTGTGCGTCAGGCTGGCGGCATAGCGGGTGAGGATCGTGACCTCCTCGCGGGTCAGCTGGCCCTCGGCCTCCATCACGCCGGCCACCCGCAGCATATGCTGCATGATACCGTTGAACTTGGCGAAATACCGGCGGCTGGCGAAAGTGTCCTTCAGGTCGTAGTGATCAGCGCGCGGGTTGGTCATCTGGCAAAAGAACCGCGCAAGAACCGTGGCAGTTCAAATACCGCCGCAACCATAATGAAAAAGCCGGACATGCGCCGTGTCATGGCTTTGGGCGTCCCAACAGGTGGATCATTCTCCGTAGGCATTGCTATCATGCTTTTCGATGATCTTGGCAAAGCGGCGCGCGAAACGCTCGTCGGCTTTCGCCTTTTGCTCCAGCACGTCACGGGCGAATACCATGTGGTCCTCGTGCTTCTCCATCATCTCGGCCATCCGCGCGTTGGTCGCAGTACCGATGCCCGCCATGGCGGATTGCGCTTCCTGATCCGTTTTCACGCCGATCTCGTTGATCCGGTGGGCAACGTCCTGCTGCTGCGCGGTCTTCAGCGATTTGGTCAGCGCATCATACAGAACAACGCGCTGCTTGGTATCGGTTTGCAGCTTGTTGATCAGCACCATCTGCGTGGCCGCCTGGTTCTGCAGGGAATCAACCCATGTCTTGCCCTTGTCGATGTAGCGCTCCAGCGTCTGGGATTTGGCCAGCTTGACCTGCTCGTCCTGCACCATGGCGTTATAGCGCGCATTGGCTTCGGCCAGCTGGCTCTCCAGCACAGTGCGCTTGGCTGCATCCATCTCCGACGCAATGGCGTTTTCCAGCTTGATGATCTCGGGGTCCATATTGGCGATGTCGCTGCGCAAACTCTCCAGTTCTGCCACAGTCGCCTCGCGGTCGCTCAGCGTTTCAGTCAGATTGACCTCGACCCTGGTTTTCTGGTCTTCCAGCACGGCCAGCTGCCCTTCGAGCAGCTTTACGATCGTGTCCGACTTGGCGATGAGATCCTGCAACTTGTCGTCAATGCTTGCACTGCGCACCCGCTCCTGCCGCATGCTGTCAGACTTGGCGGACGAAAAAATGCCAACCACACTTTCCCAACCCGTCTTGGACCGCATCTCGTCAAAATCGCGGGAGAAGCCAGCCGTGACATCATCAAGACCCATGATCAGCTCGGCGATGTTGGCGTTCATCACCTCGGTATGGTTGTGCACATCCTCGAGCGAGGCGTTTTCAATGTCGATCTCGGCAGACTCGCCCGCATTCAGCTTGGCGCGCGCAGTCTCGATACGGCTGGTCAATTCAGCAATTTTACCTTGCGCTTCGGCAACCTGCGCCTGGGATTCGCGAACCTGCGCATCAAGATTAGCCATTGGGACTCTCCGCCTATGTGTGTCTGTGGGTGAAGGGGTGGCCAACTTACTCCCCCTTAATGCACAATCCTCGCAAAAC
>TARA_R110002020_G_scaffold95937_1_pt1 | contig 55973 bp, 60 predicted proteins | sample TARA_R110002020 | Tara Oceans TARA_R110002020 (sample SAMEA4396489) | marine metagenome | biome: Westerlies Biome; feature: [MES] marine water layer (ENVO:01000295) within the mesopelagic zone...; material: water (ENVO:00002006), including particulate matter (ENVO:01000060) such... | reverse complement strand
GTTCTCGGCTGCGTCATCGGGGATCTCGATGCCGAACTCTTCTTCAAAAGCCATGACCAGCTCGACAGTGTCGAGGCTGTCTGCGCCCAGGTCGTCGATAAACGAAGCGTTTTCAACTACTTTGTCTTCTTCAACACCAAGGTGCTCAACAACGATCTTTTTAACGCGGTCTGCGACGTCGCTCATACTTTAGTCCTCACTCATCGGGCTCTATTGCCCTTTTGGGTTTCTGCCCGATCCCATTCGTGACGGGGTCAGAAGGTGCCCCCAAATAGGGGCGGCTCGTTTTCCTTGCTCGCACAAGGCGCGGGTCACATCAAGCGCCCGTCTGGATTAAACTGCGCTCCCTTTAGCATATGATGCAGGGTTCGCAAACGCTTTAGCAAGCGGTTTTACAACATGGCCATGCCGCCGTTTACATGCAAGGTGGCCCCCGTGACATAGCCCGCCTCGGCGCTGGCCAGATAGACCACGGCGCTGGCAATCTCGCCGGGTGTGCCCATACGGCCCGCAGGGATCTGGCCCATGATACCGGATTTCTGGTCGTCGGTCAGCTTGTCGGTCATCGCCGTCTCGATGAAACCGGGTGCGACCGCGTTCACGGTGATTCCACGGCTCGCCACTTCATAGGCAAGGCTCTTGGACATGCCGATCAATCCGGCCTTGGAGGCCGCATAGTTCGCCTGCCCCGGGTTGCCTGTGGCCCCGACGATGGACGAGATATTCACAATCCGCCCCCAGCGCGCCTTCATCATGCCCCGCATCACACCTTTGCACAGCTGGAATGTTGCCGTCAGGTTCACATCCAGCACCGACTGCCATTCCTCGTCCGACATCCGCATGAACAGGTTGTCGCGCGTGATGCCTGCGTTGTTGACCAGAATATCCACCGATCCCATCGCCTCTGCCGCCGCCTTGGGCAGTGCTTTGACCGCGTCCATATCGCTCAGGTTGCAGGGCAAAACATGCGCGCGCTCTCCCAGCTCGGCGGCAAGCGCCTCCAGCGGATCGACCCGCGTACCGGACAGCCCCACCGTAGCCCCCTGCGCATGCAACGCACGCGCGATGTCCGCACCGATGCCACCTGATGCACCGGTCACCAGCGCATTTTTACCTGTCAGATCAAACATATCTTTTCCCTCTATATTCTTTTATGCCTCAAGCGCCGCTGTCACATCCGCCGCGACACCCACATTGCGCAGCACGGCGTCTTTGTGGATGCGCCGGATCATGCCCGACAGCGCCTTGCCGGCCCCGATTTCCCAGAACTCGGTTACGCCCTGCTCCACCATCCATTCGACCGAGGACCGCCAGCGCACGCGTCCTGTTACCTGCTCTACCAGCAGTTGCGCAATCGGATCGGCTGTGCTGACACTCGACGCCAGCACATTCGCCACCAAAGGCACCGACGGGTCGGCCAGTGTCACATCCGCCAGCGCGCGCGCCATCTCGTCCGCCGCAGGCTGCATCAGCGCGCAGTGGAAAGGGGCCGACACCGGCAGCGGCAGGGCACGCTTGGCACCCTTGCCCTTTGCCATATCGATCGCGCGCTCCACAGCAGCCTTGCTGCCGGAGATCACGTTCTGCGTCGGGTCATTCTCATTGGCCAGCTGGCAGACATCGCCCTGCGCCGCCTCCTCGGCCAACGCAGTCACCTCCTCGGCAGACAGGCCCAGAATTGCCGCCATCGCGCCCTGCCCCACCGGCACCGCCGATTGCATCGCCCGGCCCCGGATGCGCAGCAGGCGCGCCGTATCTGCCAGCGAGAATACCCCTGCCGCACAGAGCGCAGAATATTCGCCCAGACTGTGCCCCGCCACGAAAGACGCGCGCGTCACCGAAATGCCCTCCGCCTCTAGCGCTCGCATCGCCGCCATGGAGGTCGCCATCAGTGCAGGCTGCGCATTCTCCGTCAGCGTCAGCGTTTCGATGTCACCCTCCCAGATCAGCGCGCTTAGCTTTTCACCCAAGGCGTCGTCAACCTCGTCAAAGACCGCCTGCGCCGCCGGATAGGCCTGCGCCAAATCGCGTCCCATGCCGATGGTTTGCGCGCCCTGACCGGGAAAAACGAATGCTGTGCTCATGATGGCCCCCTTGAATATGTGCCCACGGGTTTAGCGAAGCACGGCCCCGCTCACAAGAGCGCACACCAGCCCTGCACAAACGCCCATTGCCCTGAGCTTACAGTCCCTTACTTATAGGCGCACCACGCTTCACCGGAGACCCAGAATGCCCCGTTCCAACACCAATACCACTTATGGCAGCGTCACGCGCGGCTTTCACTGGCTCACCGCCTTGCTGATCCTGGCGATCATCCCCCTGGGGGCCATCGCCAATGATCTGCCCTATGACACGTCCGAGCAGTTGGCCCGCAAGGCATGGCTCTTCTCGCTGCACAAGACATTGGGCATCGCCGTGTTCCTCGTGGCCCTGCTGCGCATCCTCTGGGCCCTGACCCAGACCAAGCCTGCACCTCTGCACCCGCAACGCAAACTGGAGACCCTTGCAGCAGAGACCGTGCATTGGTTGCTCTACGGCTCGCTGGTGCTGGTGCCATTGTCGGGATGGATCCACCACGCCGCGACCACAGGGTTTGCACCGATCTGGTGGCCGCTGGGTCAGAACCTGCCGCTGGTGCCAAAGTCGGACTCCGTGGCAGCGGTGGCAGCCGGTCTGCACTGGATACTTGGCAAAGTTATGATTGTGTCACTCATCTTGCACGTCGCGGGCGCATTGAAACACAAAGTCGTTGATAAGGACGCCACCCTGCGCCGCATGATCACCGGCGCACCGGATCTGGCGCCGCTGCCAGAAGCAAAACACAGCCGCACCCCCGTGCTGGCAGCCACGGCTGTATGGGTGCTTACCATGGCCGCAGGCGGCGCGGCCGGACTCTACAGCGGCCACAGCAACCCCAACCCCACGCCCGCCGCGCTCGCCGAGGTCTCATCGGATTGGACCGTGCAGGAGGGCAACATAGGTATCGCCGTCACGCAATTCGGCTCGACTGTGGAGGGCAGCTTTGCCGACTGGACCGCCGACATCGCTTTCGACCCACAAGTGGTCAGTGGCCCCTCCGGCTCGGTCGAGGTCCAGATCGCCATCACCTCACTCACCTTGGGTTCGGTCACGAGTCAGGCAATGGGGCCGGACTTCTTTGACGCCACGCAGTTCGATACGGCCACTTTCTCAGCCGATCTGATTACAGGTGTGGACGGCTACACTGCCGAAGGCACCTTGACGATCAAAGGGCAAACCGTGCCCGTCACCCTGCCTTTCCGCCTGTCCTTAGTCGAGGACGAGGCAACGGTGGATGCAAATCTGACGCTTGACCGCCGCAGCTTTGGCATCGGCGACAACATGAACGACGAAAGCTCGCTCGGCTTTAACGTGGATGTGGTGATCGCCCTGACCGCCACGCGCACAGCCCAATAGCAAAAAGGGCCGCGAAGAGTTCCCTCTTCGCGGCCCTTTGGTGTGGTTTCAGAAAAGCTTATTCAGCTTTCATCGCTTCCACCGAGATCATTACATTGACTTCGTCGCCTACATAAGGCGCGAATTTGCCCAGATCGAATTCCGAGCGCACAAGCGTGGTGGTCGCATCAAAACCTGCCCAAGCTTTGCCTTCCATCGGGTGATCGCCGGCCTGGTTCAGCTTTGCATCCAGAACAACAGATTTTGTCACGTCATTCAGCGTAAGGTCGCCGGTGATTTTCGCGGTGTCGTCGCCTGTCACTTCGAGTGATGTCGACGTGAAGGTGATCATGTCTTCATCTGTCGCCCCGAAGAAATCGTCACTCATGAAGTGGCCGTCACGCTGCTCCCAACCGGTGAACATGGATTTTGTCGGCATCGAAACGTTTACGGAAGAGTTGGCAGGGTTTTCCTGATCAAACATGATCTCGCCCTCAAAGCCGGAGAACATACCGTGAGTCGTCGAGAAACCGAGGTGGTTGTACGAGAACAACACTTGGCTGTGGCTCGCATCAAGTGTGTATTTTTCGGCGGCGAAGCCCATAGTGGCCGTAGCGGACAGCAGCGCAGCAAGAACGAAAGATTTCATTTGGATACTCCATAAACGGGTTGGTCTTGCTCCCTACATGGCGCATGTGGCGAAATTCTCAATCCCGCAAGTCTCAACATATCGTGCGCGCGGATGAACAACCCAAGGCCCGGTCCAGTCGGTGCTCAGCCCAATTTACCCGCACGGCGCAGCGCATCCAGCAACGCCGCGTGGGCCGATGCATCGCCAAGCGTGACCTCGGCCAGCAGATTGCCCCCCTTTTCCCAGAACACCAGTCTGCGGCCACGCAATTCGACAGCTTGCAACGCGCCGAACGCCGTACGCTTGACCACACGCTCCTGCACTGGCGCACCCTCTCGCACCAGACGTATCTCGCCCCGCGCCACGTCGATCTCGATCGAAAGCGGCATAGGAGAGGCCGCTGCCTGCCAGCAGGCAAGCGCCAGCAACGCAGCCGCCAAAGACAGGCCCAATTTGAAAAGCATCAACTCGCTCTGCCAGGATGCACCGGGTGCAAGCCAAATAAAGATGGCAACCAGCGCGCAGCTCATCGCGCCAAGACGAAACCCGACGCGCAACAACACCCGCGACGCATCCAGAACATGAACAACCGCTTTGGTTGGCATGTGGTCTACCGTATAATCTGTTGTGGCCGTCATCATCGCATCCCTTAATTTGTAGTAAATTGCTGGACTGCAATCTGGACCATAGCAGGGCAAGCTGCGGGCACGCGCGAGGCGTTTTTACGCCCTATTCCGTAGCCTTTCCAGATTGCGCGCATCGCCGCTTGCGCCACCCGTGAAACGGTGTATATGCAGCACTTCCTTTGCAAGACGATTTAACCGCGCAGACTCTCGTGACGGGGCAGCAAAGGATCATCGCCCCGCCTATGAAATGCGCCTTGATATAAGTGGAGCACACATGCCGCTATATGAGCATGTCATGATCGCACGCCAGGACTTGTCCAATACACAAGCCGAAGGCCTGATCGAACATTTCGGCACTGTCCTGTCCGACAACGGCGGGAAACTCGTGGACAGCGAGTATTGGGGTGTCAAAACGATGGCCTATAAAATCAACAAGAACCGCAAAGGCCACTACGCCTTCCTGCGCTCCGATGCACCGGCAACTGCCGTGCAGGAGATGGAACGCCTGATGCGCCTGCATGACGACGTGATGCGCGTTCTGACCATCAAGATGGACGAGCACAAAGATCTGCCATCCGTCCAGATGCAAAAACGTGACGAGCGCCCCGAGCGCCGTGAACGTCGTTGATTTTGAGCAGTTGAAAGGACACTAAACCATGGCCGCAAAACCATTTTTCCGCCGCCGCAAGGTCTGCCCCTTCTCGGGCGACAACGCACCGGCAATCGACTACAAAGACACACGTCTGCTGCAGCGCTACATCTCCGAGCGTGGCAAGATCGTGCCGTCCCGTATCACCGCAGTATCTGCGAAAAAGCAGCGTGAACTGGCCCGTGCCATCAAACGCGCCCGCTTCCTCGCCCTGCTGCCCTACGCCGTAAATTAAGGAGTAGAGATCATGCAAGTTATCCTTCTCCAGCGCGTGGCCAAACTGGGCCAGATGGGCGACGTCGTCGACGTCAAACCGGGCTATGCACGCAACTTCCTGCTGCCACAGCAAAAGGCGCTGACCGCGTCCAAAGCCAACATCGAAGCTTTCGAGGGCCAGAAAGCCCAGCTTGAGGTCCAGAACCTCGAGACCAAGAAAGAAGCCGAAGCGATGGCTGAAAAGCTGAACGGCCAGCAGTTTGTCGTGATTCGTTCCGCTTCAGACGCAGGCGCGCTCTATGGCTCCGTCACCACCCGTGACGCCGCCGAATCTGCTACTGCCGAAGGTTTCACCGTCGACCGCAAGCAGGTTGTTCTGACCGCGCCCATCAAATACCTGGGCATTCACGAGGTACAGGTCATCCTGCACCCCGAGGTTGACGCCACCATCGAGCTTAACGTTGCGCGCTCCCCCGAAGAGGCCGAGCTGCAAGCCGCAGGCAAGTCCATTCAGGAACTGGCAGCGGAAGAAGAAGCCGCAGCAGACTTCGAAATTTCCGAGCTGTTTGACGACATCGGTTCCGCCGCAGACGAAGACGATTATGACGCGCCTGCACCTGCGGGCGATTCCGAAGAGAACTAAGTTTTCCACCGGAGCAAGACACCAGTCGCCGCGCAGCCTCCTGCGCGGCGTCTTTCGTTTCTGGCTCACCATTATTCCTCTAGGGCATTCACCACCGCATTGGCGGAAGCCTGCCTGTCCCACAGTGCTGTCTTGCCGTCACGTCAGAGGGCTGTTTAAGGTCGCGAAGATCAACTGCATAGAGTTTTCCCATGATCTCCATCCCCCGTCGGCATGCCCTTCTGCTGTGCTTTTGTGCGCTCGCTGCCTGTAGCAACGCGTCGCCCCATTCCACACGACCCGCCTCAATTCAGAGCGTCGAAATCCCGCTCCACCCGAATGAAACTCTGGCTCTGCGCGCGTCGATCAACCATTGGGCTGACCATTACGAAGTGCCACGAACCCTTGTGCACCGTCTTGCCATCCGCGAAAGCACCCACAATCCCGAAGCCCGCAACGGCCCCTACTACGGGCTGCTGCAAATCCTGCCCCAAACCGCACGCGGCATGGGGTTTCAGGGGCAGCCCACCGATCTGCTGGATGCAGACACCAATCTGAAATACGCCGTCAAATACCTGCGCGGTGCATGGATGCTGTCGGACGGCAGTCAGGACACAGCCGTCAAATGGTATTCGCGCGGCTATTATTACGAAGCCAAACGTCGCGGCCTTCTGGTAGAAACCGGCCTGCGCAAAGGCTGAGACATTCCCACCCCAACGCAAAAGGGCCACCCTGTCGGGTGGCCCTTTGTATTTTCGGCAAGAAGGAAGATTTACTCTTCTTCCAGCGCCTCAACGGCTTTCTGCAGCTCGTCTTTGGAGACTTCTTTCTCTGTCACAGTGGCCTGCGCGAACACATGGTCAACGACCTTGTCTTCGAAGATCGGCGCACGCATCTGCTGTTGCATCTGCTGGTTCTGCTGCACGAATTCAAAGAATTGACGCTCCTGACCCGGGTACTGACGCGCCTGGTTCATGATCGCTTGGGTCATTTCCGCATCGGTCACCTGAATTTCGGCGTTCTGACCCAGCTCTGCCAGCAAGAGCCCCAGACGCACGCGGCGCGCGGCCAGCGTCTTGTGCTCTTCCGTTGTCTCGATCTCGGGGTGGTCGTGGCCCTGCACGTCAGGGTTTTCTTCATGCCAAAGCTGGTGCGCAATCTGGCCCGCTTCTGCATCCAACAGCGACGGCGGCAGGTCGAAATCCACCAGCTTGTCCAGCGCATCCAGAAGCCCGCGCTTCATGATCGCGCGTGATGCACCGACATATTCCGCTTCCAGACGCTCTCCGATTTGCACCTTCAGCGCTGCAAGATCTTCGGCACCGAATTTCGCAGCCATCTCGTCATTGATCTCGGCGGCAACGGGCTCTTTCACATCCTTGATCGTGCAAGAGAACACAGCCTCTTTGCCCGCCAGATGGGGCGCCTGATAGTCCTCGGGGAAGTTGACGGTAACGTCTTTTTCTTCTTCGGCTTTCACGCCGACCAGCTGCTCTTCGAAACCGGGAATGAACGAGTTTGAGCCCAGCACCAGCGGATAATCCTCGGCAGAACCACCCTCAAACGCCTCGCCATCGATCTTGCCGACGAAATCCATCACAACCTGATCGCCGTCCTTGGCCTTGGAGCCTTTCTTGCGCGGCTTGAAATCCTGTGCAGTCTCGGCCAGCGACGCCAGCGCCTCGTCGATCGACGCCTCATCAGCCTTCACAACCAGCTTCTCCAGCGTGATCTTGCTCAGATCCACCTCGGGAATCGCGGGCAGTTTTTCGTAGGTCATTTCGACCACGACATCGTCGCCCTCTTTCCAATCGTCATTGGTCATCTTCACATCTGGCTGCATCGCAGGACGGTCGCCTGTCGCGTCGAAATGCTCGTTCATCGCGCCGTCGACGGCTTCCTGCATCGCTTCGCCCAACACCTTGGGACCAAACTGTTTTTTCAGCAGCGCCATAGGCACCTTGCCCTTGCGGAAACCCTTCATCTCGACGTCGGGTTGCGCTTCCTTCAGCTTGTCGTTCACCTTGGTGTCCAGCTCGGCTGCCGTTACGGTGATGGTGTAGCCGCGTTTCAGACCTTCGTTCAGCGTCTCTTTGACCTGCATGTGTGCTCCATAGCGTTTGGCCGCGCATTCTCACGCGGGCAGAAAATTTGTGCTCTTCTAGGGGCGGGGCGACCTGCGTGCAAGCACCGTTTCACTCCGCCCTTTGTCGAGCGGCCGCAGGCTACATGCCCAAAGCTTCCTTATACATCTCCAGCACCGCCTCTTCTTCGGCGATGTCATCGGGCTCGCGCTTGCGCAGCGCGATCACCTTGCGCAGGACCTTGGTGTCATAGCCGCGCGATTTCGCCTCGGCCATCACCTCTTTCTGCTGCTCGGCAAGGTCTTTCTTCTCCGCATCCAGACGCTCGATCCGCTCGACAAACTGGCGCAGCTCGTTGGCGGTCACCTTGTAGGTCGCGTCGCCTATGGCGTCCTCGGACGGGGCGGGATTGGTGCTGAAATCGCTCATGGGCTGCTCCTTGTGCTGCGCGGGCGGGGGTGTGAGGCGCCTTGCTACCCTGCCCAACAAACCCCTGCAAGGTGCTCTTGCCCAGCCCTTCGGATTATCCTATGGCTCGCGCATGGAAACACACAGCTCTCCGACGTTCGACGCCCTGATCTGGGGTGGCACCTCTCTCTCCCTGCTCGGGTTGCTCGGGCTTGTCTATTGCATTTTACGTGTCAGCCGCGCGAAACGCGCAGGACTGGACGATGATGCCATGCGCGCAGAGTTGAAAAAAGTCGTGCCCCTTAACCTGGGTGCCCTGTTTTTGTCTGTGATCGGCCTGATGATCGTCATCATCGGAATTTTTCTGGGCTAGGTCCATCGCGCGCCTGCGGCTTCTGGACAGGACCTGCTGCGACCGCTAAGAAGCTGTCATGGATATCCGACAACTCACCCCCCGCTATTTTGTTGCCCCGCAACTGTCGCCTGATTTGATGGCGGAATATAAGGCTGCGGGTATTACCCGTATTCTGTGCAACCGCCCGGATGAGGAAGTCCCCCCGGCGCTGAGCGCCGCCGCCTTGCAGGCCGCAGCGCAGGCAGAGGGACTGGAATTTGTGGTGCAGCCACTGACCCATGCCACCATGACAGAGCAAAACGTCATCCGTAACCGCGAAATCGGTGCCGATCAGGATGGTGTGACCCTGGCGTATTGCGCGTCAGGCACCCGATCGACGATTGCCTGGGCGCTGGGTCAGGCCGGATTGCAATCCGCAGACGCCATCCTGACAGCGGCGCGCACGGCAGGCTACGATCTGGAAAACATGCGTGGTTTCCTGGAACAGCACGCCCCCTGATTGCTTTGCGCAGAGGGAACCCTGACACTACCACACCACTTGCTTTTGACCTGTGAGTTCGGCACCCTCCTCTGCGCCCCATGGATCAGGCTGAACCTCATCGTGACTTGCTTCGTGTTCAGATTCGGTCATGTCCGGCAGCGCCTCCAGACTGCCAAATATATCCACATCCGACATATTCGGCACCCCATCGTCCGGGGCCTCAGCCTCTGGCAGCGGGCTGTAGGACCGCGCATCGGGCTGCGTCACATCGGGCAAGTCCAGATCATCGCGATCCGAGGCACGACGGCGTGGTTGGTGGTGTTCGCGCGTTTTCTGCTGCTCCACCTGCACCGCGCGCATGCCATCTATCTGCCCCAAAGTGCCCCGGCTGAGCACCTTGCCATTCACATCAATCACCAGCGCCTGTGCCATCGTGGACACGTTGAGGTCCAGCAGATCACCGGGTTTCAGCGCGCTTGCCTGCTGTAGCGACAGCTTGACCCTTGTGAGCGCGATGCCAAGCTCCGCATGCAGATCCAGTGCGATATCTGCAAGTCCGCCTGTTTTCACGGCTTTGACCTGCGTCTCGACACCTTCCTCAGCCATCGGTTCTACCTCTGTCTCAGGCTCCGGCATGATCAAGGTCAGTTTGCCCGTGCGCGCACCGCCTGCAAGGTCAAGCGTCATCTCGATGACCTCATAGGCCGAGGCCCCCAGCGCCAGTTGCGCCTGACGCGCCTCCTGCGCCCAGACTCCGAACCGGTATGCGGCAATCAGGGACCTATCCGCCTCATCCTCAGGCAGCAGTGCGGCCTGTCCCATCAATGTCTCGACAAACGGGGCGCACAGTGCAGCATCGGTGGCGGTAAAATGGCGCGGGGCTGCCCCTTCAACTGCGGGTGCAATCCGTCCCATCGTCTGTTGCTGGATCAGACCGGAAACCACCGTCTGCTCCAGCACCGCTGCCGCCACCTGCACGCCTGGTCCGTCCATGAGCAGAATCAACGCGTCCGCATCCAGACGCGCCACCATATCCCCCGCAGTAACCGTGCCGCGCGTCACGCCCAGTACCCCCAGCGCGAGAGCCATCATCTGGTCGGCCTGTTTAGCAGCAGTCACCCGCAGGGCGCGGCCCAATGACATCGCCCGCGCGGCTTGCGCTTCACTGCCGGTACGGGCCTTACGCTGCACCAGTGATATCGTCTGCTCCGCGCCCATACCTGCCAATACCCCTTTCCCGTGATGCCGACAGTGCCGGTATTCTACCGCAGGTTTTCACCCGTCATGTCTGCAGTGCTATCGCGGAATGGTTACCAACGCCTTTATGCGGGCAACAATCTCTGGTCACCTGTCTTGAGCGCCAAGGGTGCGAGAACAACTTCGAAACTGCCACCCTGCGCGTGCTGGACATAGCGGATGCTGCCGCCCAGCCGCGTGATGATCTCGCGGCAGATGGCGAGGCCGAGCCCCGCACCATCCGCATCGCCCGTGCCCAGACGGGCGAATTTCTCGAACATCAGGTTCTGCCCTTCCGCCGGGATCCCGCTGCCGTTGTCGGTGAAGGCTATGATCACGTCGTCCTCCTGCCGACGCACAGCGATCTCCAGAACCGGTGCCGACGCGTCGCAATATTTGATCGCATTCGTCACAATGTTTATGAAAACCTGGGCCAGCCGGTCGCCATCGGTGAACAGTATCACCTCCTCGCTGCGTGGCCTGCGCCGGATGTCGAGTTTGCGCGCAGAACTGGCCTGTGCAGTGGTCACGGCTTGCTCGATTACGCTATGCAAATTGATCTTGCGCGCGTTCAGCGACACCTGCCCGTTCTCCAGCACGGAAAGGTCAAGCAAATCATCCAGCAAACGGGTCAATCGAATCGTTTCGGAGTGGATAATCGAGGCATAGCGCGTCTTCTCCGCCGAGCTTAGGCCCTCCATGTCGCGCAGAATTTCCGAGAACGAGCGAATGGAGGTCATCGGCGTTCGCAATTCGTGGCTGATCTGGCTCAGGAAGCTGTCTTTTTGCAGTGACAGTTGCGTCAGCTTGGCGTTGGTGCGGCCCAGTTCCTCCGCCGTTTCTGCCAGCTGACGTGATTTGGTCTCCAATTTACTCGAATACTCCAGAATTTGCGCGGATTCGTCCGCCACCGCCATCAACTCCTCTACCGAGATCGCCTGCCCGCCCATGATCTGCCCGACCATCGCGTTGGCGGTTGCAGCCCCCACGGATCCCGCCAATTCGCGCTCCAGCGCCTGTACGAACTCGGGCGTGGGCGCCGGTGCCACACCGATGCGCCCCTGCTTTAGCGCCTGCCGATTGAAAAACGCCTGCGCTTCAGCCGCGCCCAGAATACGCTGCGACATGATCATCAGATCCTCGGTGCGCCCCTGCGACGCAGCCCAGCCCTGCGCAGGCCCCGAAGAATGATCGAAAACATTGACAAATTGCGCGCCCTGCAAGCGCTCCAGCGGCGTGGGGAAGGTGAAAATCGAGACCGCAAAGAACAACAGCGCGTTGAGTGACAGGCTCCACCACACCGCATGGACCGTCGGGTCCAGCCCCTCTATCCCGAACAGCGCCAGCGGGCGCAACCAGCCCAGACCGAACAGCCCTTGATCAAAAACCTCCAGCGACAGGGCAGCGTCCACGCCGAAACTCGGCAATAGCATGGTATACATCCACACTGCAAAACCGATCGTCAGCCCCGCAACAGCCCCTATGCGTGTGGCGCCGCGCCAGAAAATCCCGCCCAGCAACGCGGGCAGGAACTGGGCCACGCCGCCAAAGGAAATCAGCCCGATCGCCGCCAATGCGCCAGACCCGCCCGAGGCGCGATAATAGAAGTAGCCCAACGAGATGATCAGCAGGATCGAGAGCCGTCGCGCGCGGATCACAACCGTCCGCACATCCCCCGACTGCTGCGCCCCTTCGTCTTTCAGCTTGAGCCACAGCGGCATGACGATGTGGTTCGACATCATCGTGCTCAGCGCCAGTGTCGCCACAATCACCATCGACGTGGCCGAGGAGAACCCCCCCAGAAAGGCCAGCATCGCCAACCCGTTCTGCCCCTGACTCAGCGGAACAGTCAGAACATAAAGGTCAGGGTTGGACGCAGGTGGCATCAACTCCAGACCGACCACCGCAATGGGCACGACGAACAGGCTGATGGCCAGCAGATAGAGCGGAAAGGCCCAACTGGCGATTTGCAGATGCCGCTCGTCGTCGTTTTCGACAACCATCACCTGAAACATCCGCGGCAGACAGACGAGTGCCGCTGCGGACAGGACAATCAATGCGGTCCAACGCCCGGCACCGGTTTGCCAAGCGTTGATCGGCGAGGCGTCAATGCGCGCAACGGTCTGCGCGACACCCCCCGCCAGCCCCCAAACCACAAAGACACCCACCGCCACGAGGGCAACCAGTTTGACCACCGCCTCCACCGCCACAGCGATCACCACGCCGTGATGCCGCTCGTTTGCATTCAGGTTGCGCGTGCCGAACAGCACGGTGAAGACAGCAAGACCGGCAGCCACCCAGAAGGCAGCATTGCGGTTGAGGTCTGCGCCTTGCCCACTTGTCAGATCGGCGCTGGCAAAAATTGACACGGACAGGGTCACCGACTGCAACTGAAGCGCAATATAGGGCGTCACACCGACGACGGACATCAGGGTAACCATCGCCGCCAGCAGGTTGGATTTACCATAGCGCGCCGAGATCAGATCCGCGACCGAGGTTACCCGCTGCGCCCGCCCGATCCGCACCAGACGGCGCAAAACCCACCACCAGCCGACCATCACCAGCGATGGGCCAAGGTATATCGTGACGTATTCCATCCCCGACCGCGCCGCATAGCCCACAGCACCGTAGAACGTCCATGCGGTACAATAGATCGACAAGGAGAGCGTATAAACCAGAGGCGAGCGCAGCAGCCAGCCACCGCGCCCGCGCACCGCTGCACGCTCGGCCAGAAACGCCACCAGAAACAGCCCCGCCACATAGACAAGACAGACGGCGATCAACTGGTTGAGGCTGACCATCAGGGGCTGCGCCCGGCATCGGCCATGGGTTCCGTTTCACCGGTCCGGCGCCACAACGCAAATGTAGCGGTGATTGCCAGCACCCAGACCGTAAAGATATACCACAGTGCCGTCGACAAGGACGTAGCAGTGCCCGCGGGCACACCGGTGGGCCACATCGCCGGCACAACAATCCACAGCAGCGCACAGAGGAACGGCAACATCCTGACCGCATCCATGATCCGGCGTTTGCGGTAGCTGCGCCGCTCCAGAAACAGCCGCGCCTCGGGCATCAGCTCACGCGGCCTGCAGTCAATTCGCGCACCGCAGTCAGCATTTCCTCGTTCGAGAAGGGTTTGGTCATGAACCGGCTCACCCCGGCCTGCAACGCCATCTCGCGGTCGCGGGCCTGACCGCGCGCGGTCAGCATCAACACGGGCATGTCGGCCAGACTGTCATCGCTGCGCAATTCCGCCATGATCTCGAACCCCGTCTTCCCCGGCAGCATCACATCCAGCATTACCAGATCCGGCTTGGCAGCACGGATGACCTCGGCGGCATTGCCCCCGTTGGCAAGCGTTTCCACACGCCAGCCGTCACGCCCCAACAAAAAGCGGATCGCCTCAGCAATATTGGTTTCATCCTCCACCAACACGACGTGTTTGGTCATGAAAGCGTCCTCCTCCCGATTGTGACAGCTGCGCGCTGATCTTTTTGTCAGGCATGCGGAGCGCCGTTCGCTTTTACGATGCACGCTTACGGTGCCCAAGTCAAAATGAATGACCCCTGCCCAATGACCTCACCGCATGATTGATGGCTCGCGCCTTGCGTGGCAGCGCTCGTGCGGGCAGATCCGGCAGGTGGCCCCCACAGCGCGCACAGGCGCGCTGGCATCGCCTGCCGGCGCGCGCACCAGCAACATCACACCGCGCGCAGGTGCAGGCGAGTTGTAATCGTGGGCCGTTGCAAGCTCGGTTGTGGCGAAGGCATCAAACTGGGTCCGGCCGCGCCCCAGCTGTCCCACACGTTCGCGCAAGACCGATCCCGGCGCAGCAAGGGCTGCAAACAGCGGCCAGAGCGGGCAGCAACTGTCAAACCGCGGCACTGAGAAGCCGTCGATGGATTTGCGGAAGATCACCGTGCCAGAGCGGTCGCAAACCACCAGACCGGCGCCAAGCTGCGGCAGCGCCGCAAGGCGGCGCAACATCAACGCCACAGGCACGCCAAAGCGGCGCGCCAGGATCACCGGCTCCACCCCCTCAGCCACCACTCCCGCCTGTATCTCCTCCAGCGATAGGGCCGCTGCGTCGCTGCGCACCTGCTCCAGCACACCGCGCAGGATGAACTGTGCCGCCTCCGACAAGGCAGGCGTGGCCTGTGACAGCAGCGTGTCGATCAGCGTGTCCGCGCATTCCCCCTCAAGCTGCGGAAAATGGAAATCCTGCGCCGCCAGATAAGCCTCGACTTCTTCCTGCGCGGAGAGGCCCGCCCCTTTGGCCCCCTTGCTGGTCTCCAGATAGCCCGCGAGTGCTTGCGCACTCTGTGCCAACCGCTGGCTGTCCGCATCAAGGTTGGCGTGAAAACGGTCCTGCCACTCGCGCTCCAGCACGCCTTCTCCCGCGAGGATCTGCGCGGTCGAGCGGACAGCGGCGGCGGTAGTCAACAACTCATGCATCGAATCCGCGAGGGCGGGATCATGCGACATCCTGTCGCTCAGGCTCTCTACCGTGCGTTCCAGTGCTGCAACCCGTCGCTGGCTGGCGGCCAGTGCTTCGGCCCAGCCGGGAAAGCGGCTCGCGAAGGCCTCGGCGCGGTGTGCATCCTCTGGCGCCATGTTTGCCGCTTGCGCTGCCTCGCCCAGCATGCCCAGCAGTGCCGCCTCTGCGCCTTCGGTCAAGGCCTGCGGCTCCACCCCCAGCGCCGCCGCGATGGAAAGCAACAGCTTGCCACCGATTCTGCGCCGGTTATGTTCGATCAAATTGAGGTAACTGGCCGAAATACCGACCGATCGGGCCAGATCCGCCTGCTTGACCCCCTGCATCACGCGCCTCTCGCGGATGCGACTGCCTGTCAGGCTCTCACGAGCCACGCGTGGCACCCGCGAATTTTGTGACCAAATTCAGGGACTTTCTGCGCTGCAATATCATTAACTTTACACCTCACGGAATGCCAATGTGCATTTATTTACAAATTAATCCATTCAATCAAGGGTCTTATTGCAGCAATGCAAGCAGCCCCTGATAGTGAATTTGCACAACATACGTGCCAGCCCCCCGTTCGGGAGAAAACGGGGGTGACTGTTTGAAAACTTTCGGGAGGACTTTATGTCAATTTTCAATCCGACACGTCGTGGTCTGATTCAAACCGGCGTCGCCGCCGGTGCCAGCCTGTCGCTGCCAACGTACCTGCGCGCCGAAAGCCATGCAGGCTTTACCAATGCGCCGCAGGGCGACACGGTCACACTTGGCTTCAACGTGCCCCAATCGGGCCCCTATGCAGATGAGGGCGCTGACGAGCTGCGCGCCTTCGAACTGGCGGTCGAGCATCTGAACGGGATGGGCGACGGCGGCATGATGCAAACTTTCAGCTCCAAAGTGCTGGACGGCACCGGGATCATGGGCAAGAAGGTTCAGTACGTCACCGGTGACACGCAGACAAAATCGGACGCCGCACGCGCCTCGGCCAAGTCGATGATCGAAAAAGACGGTGCCATCATGATTTCCGGCGGCTCGTCCTCGGGCGTGGCTGTGGCTGTGCAGGCGCTGTGCCAAGAGGCGGGGATCATCTTCATGGCGGGTCTCACCCATGCCAATGACACCACCGGCAAGGACAAACGCGCCAACGGCTTCCGCCACTTCTTCAACTCCTACATGTCGGGTGCCGCCCTCGCGCCGATCCTCGTCAACGAATATGGTGCCGACCGCAAGGCCTACCACCTGACAGCGGATTACAACTGGGGCTACACCACGGAAGAGGCCATGCGCTCCTCGACCGAGGCCCTGGGCTGGGAAACCGTCAACTCAGTCCTGACCCCGCTGACCGCAACCGACTTCTCCGCCTATATCGCCCCGGTGATCCAGTCGGGCGCGGATGTGCTGGTCCTGAACCACTACGGCGGCAACATGGTCAACTCGCTCACCAACGCGGTGCAGTTCGGTCTGCGCGACCAGACGGTGAACGGCAAGAAGTTCGAGATCGTCGTGCCGCTCTACTCCGAGCTGATGGCGCGCGGTGCGGGTGCCAACATCAAGGGCATCCTCGGCAGCCAGAACTGGGACTGGAAACTGGAAGACAAGCTGGGCGCACGCTACACGGGTACCAATGCCTTCGTGCAATCCTTCGGCACCAAGTTCGGCTTCCCGCCCTCGCAGGCTGCGCACACATGCTACGTGCAAACGCTGCTTTATGCGGATGCGGTCACACGCGCCAAGTCGTTCAACCCCTGCGCCGTCGCAGAAGCCCTGGCGGGCTTTGAATTTGACGGTCTGGGCAACGGTCCGACACTCTACCGTGCGGATGACCACCAGTGCTTCAAGGACGTTGTCGTCGTGCGCGGCAAGGAAGAGCCCGAGAACGAATACGATCTGGTGGACATCGTCGAGGTCACTCCGACCGAGCAGGTTACATATGCTCCCGATCACCCGCAGTTCGCGGGCGGTAGCCTCGGCACCTGCAATCCGGGCGCATAAACCCTGCCAAGTTGCCGTACAGGGCGGGCCATGCGCCTGCCCTGCACAGCGCCACGACCACACAACCAACAGCCTGCAATTGTGCGCAGCCCCCTTGGCAACAGGGGTTATACGGCGCGCGCTTGTGACAGATGGGACCGACCATGGACGCAATTCTCCTCCAAATTCTAAACGGCCTCGACAAGGGATCGGCCTATGCGCTGATCGCCCTTGGCCTGACGCTGATCTTCGGCACTCTGGGCGTCGTCAACTTCGCCCATGGCGCCCTGTTCATGATCGGTGCGTTCTGTGCCGTGACATTCTCCAAGCTGCTCACCCTGAGCCACATCGTCATCGACGAGACGCGCAAGGACTTCCTCGGCAATCCGCTGAAAGTCGAAGTGCCCTATATTTATGACATTCTGGGGCAACAGACCGGCGATGCGCTGATTGACTGGGCGGTGCCGCTGTCTATCCTGTTTTCCATTCCCGTCATGATCGCCATCGGCTTCATCATGGAGCGTGGGCTGATCAAGCACTTCTATAACCGCCCCCATGCCGACCAGATCCTGGTGACCTTCGGTCTGGCGATCGTGCTGGGCGAGCTGATCAAATATTTCTACGGCGCCAACCCCTACCCTACGCCCGCGCCCGCAATTTTTGCCGGATCGTTCGATTTCGGGGCCATGCTGGGATTTGATCCCAACACCATCATCTATCCCTACTGGCGGCTGATCTATTTCTGCTTTGCGGCAGTCGTTATCGGTGCTGTGTTCGCCTTCCTGCAGTTCACCACCTTCGGGATGGTCGTGCGTGCCGGTATGGCCGACCGTGAAACCGTGGGCCTTCTGGGCATCAACATCGACAAACGTTTTACGATCATGTTCGGGATCGCCGCGGCGGTGACAGGCATGGCGGGCGCGATGTATGCGCCCATCAACTCGCCCAACTACAACATGGGCATGGATTTTCTGGTGCTCAGCTTTGTTGTCGTGGTTGTGGGCGGCATGGGGTCGCTGCCGGGTGCGGTGCTGGCGGGGTTCCTTCTGGGCATCGTCGAGAGCTTTGCCTCCATGGCGCAGGTGCTGGAGGTTATTCCCGGCATCAACCAGATCATCATCTACCTTGTTGCGATCATCATTTTGCTGACGCGTCCCCGTGGCCTGATGGGCCGCAAAGGCGTGATGGAGGACTAAGACCATGCTAGGACTAACAAAACGCGACTTTGGCCTGCTTGTCATTGTGGCCATCCTCGCCCTCGCGGCTCCCTTCATCCTCAACCCCTTCCCAGAAGGCTCTGCGATGGCGCAGTTCAACGCGGGCTATCCCGACCTGATGCAGCGTCTGGTGATCTTCGGCATCTTCGCCATCGGGTTCAACATCCTGTTCGGTCTGACCGGATACCTCAGCTTCGGACACGCAGCCTTCCTGGGCGTGGGATCCTATGCCGCGATCTGGATGATGAAGCTGCTGACCATGAATGTCGTCCCCGCGATCATCGTCTCTGTTATTGTCGCGGGCCTGTTCTCGCTGTTGGTGGGGTGGATCTCACTGCGCCGGTCCGGGATCTACTTCTCGATCCTGACGCTGGCCTTTGCACAGATGTCCTACGCGCTGGCCTACTCGGTGCTGACGCCGATCACCGGTGGCGAAACCGGCCTGCAACCCAAATACACCGATCCACGCGTGCTGGACCGCGCGCTGGAGGCAGGCGAGATGCCGCGCGCCAACCTTTTCGGCCTCGATATGAAAGCAAGCACTCAGCTGAACTTTGGCGACTGGGTGTTCACCTTCAACGCAGGCTATTACATTGCTGCTGTGGTCATGCTGGTGTCTTTTTACCTATCGATCCGCATCTTCCGCTCGCCTTTCGGGATGATGCTGCGGGCGGTGAAATCCAACCAGCAACGGATGAACTACACCGGCCTCAACTCCAAGCCCTACACACTGGCGGCCTTTGTCATCTCCGGCATGTACGCTGGTCTGGCGGGTGGTCTGCTGGTGGCGATGGACACGCAGGTGGGCGCCGAGCGGATGTTCTGGACGGCCTCGGGCGAAGTGGTGCTGATGGCCATTCTGGGTGGTGCCGGCACGCTGATCGGGCCGGTACTGGGCGCGGGCTTCATCAAGTATATGGAAAATATCGTCTCCAAGATCAACGAAAGCGTGCTGGAGCAATGGTTCGCCTTCCTGCCTGACGGCCTGACCGACGTGATGGTCGCACTGGTTTACCCCTTTGTGGGCAAGGGCTGGCACCTGACGCTGGGTCTATTGTTCATGCTGGTGGTGATCTTCCTGCCCGGTGGTCTGGTCGAGGGTGGCCAGCGTATCGCGAAACTCTTCCGCCGCAAAAAATCCGCCGAGACGACCGACGGCAAAACAACACCTGCCGAATAAGGAGCGCACGACATGGGTATTCTTGAAGTCAAAGATGTCAACAAACGCTTCGGCGGGTTGCAAGCGCTGGGGAACGTGAACCTCAGCATCGCAGAAAACACTGTTCACGCGATCATCGGCCCCAACGGGGCCGGTAAATCCACCCTTCTGAACGTTCTGGTAGGCAAGCTGATCCCCGATACCGGATCGGTCATGTTCGACGGTAAATCCGTGCTGGGCCGCAAACCCTACGAGATCAACCAGATGGGCATTTCCCGCGTGTTCCAGACGCCCGAAATTTTCGGCGATCTGTCGGTGATGGAAAACATGCTCATCCCCTGCTTTGCCAAACGCGACGGCGCGTTCCGCATGCATGCGATCGAGGGAATGGACCACGAGAAAGACATCGTGGAAAAAGCCAAGTCGATGCTCCAGGACATGAAGCTTTATGACAAGCGCGAGATGCAGGCGTCTTCCATGTCGCGCGGGGACAAACGGCGTCTGGAGATTGCCATGTGCCTGAGCCAGGAGCCGCGTCTTCTGCTGCTGGACGAACCGACAGCGGGCATGGCGCGCGCGGACACCAACAACACCATCGACCTGCTCAAGCAGATCAAGGAAGAACGCGACATCACCATCGCCATCATCGAGCATGACATGCATGTGGTGTTCTCTCTGGCCGAGCGGATTACCGTGCTGGCCCAGGGCACCCCGCTGGTCGAGGATACGCCCGACAAGATCAAGGGACATCCGAAAGTAAAAGAAGCCTATCTGGGCGAGACGCAGACCGTCTGAAGCGGCCCTCTCCCCCACCAGAAGGACAACACCATGACAACGCAAACCACCCAAGAGTTCAACAGAAACGCCAATCACGCGGCTACGGCCCCCGCTTTTCTGTCGGTCTGGGACATCCATGCCTCCTACGGCGAAAGCTATATCGTGCAGGGTGTCAGCTTTAACGTCCATGAGGGCGAAATCCTCGCCCTGCTGGGCCGCAACGGGGCGGGCAAAACCTCGACCCTGCGCACCATCGCCCAGATCGGCGACCCGCAGCTCACCCACGGCGAGGTTTGGCTGGACCACCAGCCGCTGCACCTGATGAAAAGCCATGAAGCCTCCGCCGCCGGTCTGGCGCTGGTGCCCGAAGACCGCCGCATCATCCCCGGCCTCACGGTTGAGGAAAACCTGAAACTTGCCCAGATCGCTCCGCCCATCGGCTGGTCGCTGGAGCGGGTTTATGACCTGTTCCCCCGTCTGGGAGAGCGCAAGAAGCAGGAAGGCACCACGCTGTCGGGGGGCGAACAACAGATGCTGGCAATCGCCCGTGCGCTGTGCCGCGACATCAAGGTATTGTTGCTGGATGAACCCTATGAGGGGCTGGCCCCCGTGATCGTGGACGAGATCGAAAAAACGCTCAAGATCATCAAGGAGCAGGGCATCACGACCATTCTGGTAGAGCAGAACGCCGTGCGCGCGCTGAAGCTCGCCGACCGTGCCGTGATCCTCGACACCGGCGGGGTGGTCTTTGACGGCTCGGCACAGGAAGTGCTGGAGAACGAAGCACTGCGCGCAGAATACCTCGCGATCTGATAGCACTGCCTTCGCTGCCGCAAATTGCACCGCATGCTGCCGTTTCTGCCTTGGCCTACGCCACCTGACATGTGGCGTAGGCGCCGTAACTCTGACCGATCAGCTGACAGCCGCTCCATCACCGCGCAGACGCGCGCGCAGTTCTGTTTTCAGGACTTTTCCATAGTTGTTTTTCGGCAGTTCCACCACCCGGACATAGCGTTTGGGTCTCTTGAACCGTGCGATGTGATCTAGACACAGCGCATCCAGCTCGGCCTCGGCGGCCTCTCCGACGATAAAGGCCACCACTTCCTCGCCCCATTCCGCGTGTACCGCCCCGACAACCGACACTTCGGCCAGCCGCGGATGGCGCAGCAGCACTTCCTCCACCTCACGGGGATAGACGTTTGAGCCGCCGGTAATGATCACATCTTTCGAGCGGTCTTGCAGTGTCAGATAGCCCGCAGCGTCCAGCGTGCCGATGTCTCCGGTCATCAGCCAGCCGTCCCGCAGGGTCTTGGCCGTGGCGTCGAGGTTGTTCCAATAGCCGGGCATCACGGTCGCCCCGCGCACCATGATCTCGCCCGTCGTGCCAGCAGGCATCACCAAACCGTCCCCGTCGCCGATCTGCACCTCTACCACCGATTGCGCGCGCCCGACCGACCCCAGCCGCGCCTCCCAGCCCGCGCGCGTCCGGTCGGCCACATCCGCGCGGGACAGCACCGTGATCGACATGGGGCATTCCCCCTGACCATAGATCTGCACAAACTTCGGGCCGAAGTGATCCACCGCAGCGATAATGTCAGCGTTGTACATCGGGCCACCGGCATAGATGATGGTGCGCAGGCCCTCGCCCTTGCGGCCAGTGGCCTTTGCCCCATCGGTCAGCCGCTTGACCATCGTAGGGGCAGCAAACATATGGCAGTCACCAAACGCCTCTGCCAGATCCAGAATTTCGCTTCCCTCAAACCCGCCCGAAGCAGGCACCACATGGCGCGCACCCGCCAGTACATGGACGAAATTGTAAAGCCCTGCGCCATGGCTCAGCGGTGCGGCATAGATCGCAGCGTCCTGCCCATGCACAGTGTCCACATCACTCACGTAGGCCAACGACATCGCCATCAGCATGCCGTGGGTGATCATCACCCCTTTGGGCGCGCCGGTGGTGCCAGAGGTATAGAACAGCCATGCCAGATCGTCCGGGCCACGGTGTGCAATTTGCTGCGCCTGCCCTGACAGATCGCAGGGCGCGATACAGGCACAGGGCGCCACCGCCGCTGCCAACATCGCCTCGTGGGGTGTATCGGTCAGGCACAGCGCCGCGCCGCTGTCTGCCAAGATGCCCGCCGCCTCGCGGCCGTGCAGCTTGGCGTTGACCGGCACCGCCACAGCACCCGCATAGAGGATACCATAGAGGCCCAGCAGCCAGTCGGGGTGGTTGTCCATGAAAATGCCTACACGGTCGCCCGCCCCTATTCCCCGCTCCTGCAATCCAGCCGCAATGCGTCCGGCACTCTCGTGAAAGCCGCTATAGGTGCAATGCTGCCCTTCACCAAGAAACAGCGCGCCCCTTTCGGGATCAGATGCCGCGCGCCGCGCCAGCCATTGTGCAATGTTCATCTCTGTCCTCCCTGACCGCTCGTAAACTCGCGCCTTTCCATGCCCCTGTCCATGCCATATAAGCGCGTGAAACGGACGTGCACAAAGCGCCCCCTTCGCAACGGTCGAGGATTGATATGACTAAGAACACCCATGATGCAGATGTCGCGTTCATTCGCGCACTGGCAGAGCTGCTGAACGAAAACGACCTGACGGAATTGCAGGTCAAACGTGACTATGCCGAGGATGACAGCCTGAATGTGCGCGTCTCCCGCAAGCCGCCCCAGCAGATCATGGCAGCACCGCAGCAGATGCATGCAGCACCTGCTCCGATGGCGTCTCCGGCACCTGCCGCGATGGCCGCACCGGACGCAGGCTCCAGCCCCGATCCGTCTGCCGACCCCGGTGCCGTGACCTCGCCCATGGTGGGCACCGTCTATACCGCGCCCGAACCCGGAGCGCCCGCCTTTATCGCCGTCGGCAAACAGGTGGCCGAAGGCGACACGCTGCTGATCGTGGAAGCGATGAAAACCATGAACCACATTCCCGCCCCACGTGCAGGCACCATCAAACGCATTCTGGTCGATGATGGCGCCGCCGTCGAATTCGGCTCGCCGCTTGTGATCCTCGAATAAGCGGAGACTTTCATGTTCAACAAGATCCTTGTCGCCAACCGTGGTGAAATCGCCCTGCGTGTCATCCGTGCCGCGCGGGAAATGGGCATCGCCTCGGTCGCGGTACACTCCACCGCCGACAGTGACGCGATGCATGTGCGGATGGCGGATGAAAGCGTGTGCATCGGCCCGCCGTCATCGCAGCAATCCTACCTGAGCATCCCCTCGATCATCGCCGCCTGCGAGATCACCGGTGCCGAGGCGATCCACCCCGGCTATGGCTTTCTGTCTGAAAACGCAGGGTTTGTGCAGATCATAGAAGACCACGGCCTGACCTTCATCGGCCCCACAGCCGAACACATCCGCATCATGGGCGACAAGATCACCGCCAAGGATACCATGCGTGCGCTCGGCGTGCCTTGCGTGCCCGGCTCGGATGGCGGTGTGGCCACGCTGGAGGATGCCAAGCGCATCGGCGAGGAAATCGGCTATCCCGTGATCATCAAAGCCACTGCGGGTGGTGGCGGCAAGGGCATGAAAGTCGCCCAGTCCGCAAAGGACATGGAAAAGGCCTATCAAACCGCGCGCGCCGAGGGGAAATCCAACTTCGGCAATGACGAAGTCTATATCGAGAAATATCTGACCACGCCGCGCCACATCGAGATTCAGGTGTTCGGCGATGGCAAGGGCAACGCTGTGCATCTGGGTGAACGCGATTGCTCGCTCCAGCGCCGCCACCAGAAGGTGTTCGAGGAAGCACCCGGGCCCTCCATCACGCCCGAAGAGCGCGCGCGCATCGGCAAGGTTTGCGCGGATGCGGTGGCCAATATCAACTACATCGGTGCGGGCACGATCGAATTTCTCTATGAAAACGGCGAGTTCTATTTCATCGAGATGAACACCCGCCTTCAGGTGGAACACCCCGTGACTGAAGCGATTTTCGGCGTGGACCTCGTGCGCGAGCAGATCCGCGTGGCCGAAGGCCTGCCGATGTCGTTTACGCAGGACGATCTGGTGATCAATGGCCACGCCATCGAGGTGCGCATCAACGCGGAAAAACTCCCCAACTTCGCGCCCTGCCCCGGCAAGATCACCCAATACCACGCCCCCGGCGGTCTGGGCGTGCGGATGGATAGCGCACTGTATGATGGCTACAAGATCCCGCCCTATTACGACAGCCTAATCGGCAAGCTGATCGTGCATGGCCGCGACCGGCCCGAGGCGCTGGCCCGTCTGAACCGGGCGTTGGGCGAGCTGATTGTGGACGGGGTGGACACCACCGTGCCGCTGTTCCACGCGCTGCTTCAAGAGGAAGACATTCACTCAGGCGGCTACAACATCCACTGGCTTGAGCATTGGCTGGAAACCAATCTGGGCGACAGCTGAGCCCGATGGGCGATCTGACACCGGAGCTTTTGCTGCACGGCTATAGCGTCGGCATCTTCCCGATGAGCGAGGGGCGCGACGATCCGGAAATTTTCTGGGTCGATCCGCGCAGGCGCGGTGTGATGCCGCTGGACGGCTTCCACATCTCGCGCTCGCTGCGCCGTGCCATGCGGCGCAGCGATTGGACCATCACCACAGACCGTGATTTTCAAGGCGTGCTGGACGGCTGCGCCGACCGCGAGGATACGTGGATCAACAGCGAAATCCGAGCGCTTTACACCGCGCTCCACCTGCGCAAACAGGCCCATTCGCTGGAAGTATGGGAGGGCGACACGCTGGTCGGCGGGGTTTACGGCGTGGTGCTGGGGGCTGCGTTTTTTGGCGAATCAATGTTCTCGCGGCGTACCAACGCATCCAAAGTGGCACTTGCCTGTCTGGTGGACCGGCTGCGCAGTGGCGACTTTGTGCTGTTTGATATGCAGTTCATCACGGGCCACCTCGCCTCGCTTGGCGGGATCGAGATCAGCCGTGCGCAATATCACACGCTGCTGGCCGTCGCCAAATCCCGCAGCGCGTCCTTTGACACCGGCCCTGCATCCAGCCCTCAGGACGTGATGCAGCGCATGACCCAGATGTCGTAGCGCTGGTGCTCCATCGCGTTGAGCGCGGGTGCAGACGCGATCATCCAGCCGGAAAACACCGTGCCTGCGTGGCCTGTCTCTGACACTTCCAACTCGGCGTAAGCATCACCCGAGGGGTTGCCCTCGGGGTAGCGGCATTCGTTCAGGACGATGTTCAAACGACCGACTGTAGCAATCTGACCATTTGGAACAGACAGATCAGTGGTGGTGCCAGATATCTTATCCAGCGCGCGCAGGATGGCGCCCTGCCCGTTGCTGGTGGGTTCTGCCAGCGCAGAACCTGCGCAAAGCGCACAGATCAGGGCTAAGGGGCGTATCACTCGGGCACCCAAGCCTCGTAGTCACCACGTTCTGCGGGATTTTCACGGCGGATGGACCCACCGGGCGCATAGGCCAGCGCCGTGCCCGTCAAGTTTTCCTGATGCGGCTTTTCCCAGACCTTGTGAACCATCGGTCTGTCTGTGGGCGGCTCGTCATAGGTGCGGTGCAGCCAGCCGTGCCAGTCCGGATTGATCCGGCTCGCCTCTACTTCACCATTGAAAATCACCCAGCGTTTGCTGTCATCTGCATTGCGGTAATAGATGTTACCCTGCGGATCCTCGCCCACTTTCTCGCCTTTACGCCATGTGAAAAACTGCGTGTTGAGCGTTTGCCCGTTCCACCAGGTAAATGCGCTCAAAACTTTGCTAACGATGCCCATCAGAGACTCCATTTGATCTGCTTCGGGTTATGCGCTGAAATCATGCGAAGGTCCATCCCTGTGACGTCACTGCCCCTGATCCAGCAAAATCTTCGCGGCCCACTGCTGGGAATTGAGGGCAGAGCCAAACTACTTCGTTTCGGAGTCCAACACACGATTGCCCTCGCCGTCGCCAAGACGCTCCGGGATCATCAGGGGGGAAAGCCACGCCTCTACCTAGCTTCCTGCTGCTGGCAATCTGCCCGTCAAATCCATCCTACAGATAGATGCTGACAAGCCTTAGCCAGCACCCGAGCCAGATCACGGGCAATGGTATGGACCCCGCTGCCCTCGGGCGGTGTATCTTGGAAATGCAAACAGGAGGGTGCATGCCATGGAAATCAAGAGAATCGGCCTTGATCTGGCCAAATACGTTTTTGAAGTTCACGCCGTCGACAACGATGAAAATGTCGTGCTTCGAAAGACGCTGAGACGCGAAGCCGTTGCGCAGTTCTTCGCCGAGCTTGAGCCTTGTGTTGTCGGAATGGAGGCTTGTTGCGGATCGCACTATTGGGCGCGTGTTATGACTGATCTGGGGCACGAGGTCCGGTTGATCTCGCCTCAGTTCGTGAAGCCGTATGTCAAGTCGAACAAGAATGACCGCAATGACGCTGAAGCTATTTGCGAGGCGGTTGGCAGGCCGTCGATGCGGTTTGTACCTCCGAAGTCGCCGGAGCAGTTGGAAATCCAAGCGGTCCACCGTATCCGCCAACGTGTGGTTGCAAATCGTACCCGGCTCGTGAACCAGGTCCGAGGTTTGCTTGGGGAGCACGGTGTCGTTGTGCCGCGAGATATCAACCGCATCCGGCGTACCCTTAGTGAAATTGCGGACGGTCGGTCGGGTGGCTTTGGTGGGCTCTTTGTCGAGATGCTGTGCGACATCCGGGAGGAGCTGGCCGAACTGGATGCGCGCCTCGCTGGTTACAATCAGCGGATCAAAAACCTCTATCGTTCCAATGAGATGTGCCAGCGTATCGGCCAGATCGAGGGGATCGGTCCGATTACCGCAACGGCGCTGGTCGCCGCAGTTGGCGATAAATCCTGCTTCAGAAATGGCCGCCAGTTTGCTGCTTGGCTGGGCCTGGTGCCAAAGCAGCATTCAAGCGGCGGAAAAGCGCGGCTGTTCGGCATAAGCAAACGGGGCGACAGGTACTTGCGGACGATGTTGATCCACGGCGCGCGCGCGGTACTGGGCCACTCGGCCGGAAAAACCGACACGCGAAGCCAATGGATCAACCGGATGCGGGAAAGACGTCATCCGAACGTCGTCGCGGTCGCCTTGGCAAACAAGAACGCACGGATCGTTTGGTCGCTTCTGTCAAAGGATCAGGAATACAGTCGGGGACACATGGTCTGATCCAGACTACGAACAACCAAGTCAAGGAGGACTGAAAGGAATATTGCAACATCTGCCAAGAGATGGAGAAGGGTCACGCCCGTTGCTTCTTGAACCTGATGTGTGGATCGGCAAGGTCGGCACCAATGCCTTAGGGGCGATGAGGGAGAAGCAAGCGGAAATCCATCGGGGCTCGCGGCGATGATCTATCAGGGCGCCCTAAGAAGCCGGATATACATCAGCAATCGCGACCTTCGATCCAGAGCCAAACAGACCGTTGCAATTAGGCGGGGTCCATATACACCCACACAGCGCGCGCAGCCAGGTAAAAAGTTACAATCCAGAACCAGATTTAACGCAGGGCGCGGCGCAGTGGCTGGATCAAGCCAGAGCCGTAACTTCAATCTCGATCAGGAACCTTGGATCAATCAGCCCACATTCGATCATCGTCGCTGCAGGCGGGTTTTCGCCAAATGTTTCTGACAATAGTGGAAAACAAGGGGCAAAATCCGCGCGGTCGGGCAACATATAGGTGACACGGACGACTTTCGTCATGTCAGTGCCTGCTTTTTCCAACGCCTCGCGGATGATGCGCAGCGCGTCGCGACATTGCGCCACAACGTCATCGCCCTGCCCGACAGTACCCGCGACATGCACGAAACCGCCCGCGACAACTGCGCGGCAATAGCCCAATTTCGCTTCGAATTCACCGCCAGAAGAAATACGTTTCATATCATACTTTCAAAAAAACAAGGGCAGACCAATGGCCTGCCCCCTAATACACTCAGCTATCGGAAATCAGCCCGCCGTGGCAGGCGCTTTTTCCGCATCAGCGTGGATCATCAAAGGCTTGGCATCCGACGTCACGGCCTCTTCGTTCACCACAACTTCGGTCACCGTATCCAGACCGGGCAGCTCGAACATGGTGTCGAGCAGGATGTCCTCGAGGATCGAGCGCAGCCCGCGCGCACCGGTCTTGCGCTGAATCGCGCGTTTGGCGATGGCTTGCAGCGCGTCGTCGGTGAAGGTTAGCTGTGTGTCCTCCAGTTCGAACAGACGCTGGTACTGCTTGACCAATGCGTTCTTGGGCTGTGTCAGGATAGTGACCAGCGCGTCCTCGTCCAGATCTTCCAACGTTGCCAGTACCGGCAAACGGCCGACAAATTCCGGGATAAGACCGAATTTCAGCAGGTCTTCCGGCTCCAGCTCGGTAAAGATCTCGCCCACGCCACGTGCATCATTGTCACGCACGTCAGCGCCAAAGCCCATGGCAGAGCCTTTGCCGCGTGCCGCGATGATCTTGTCGAGGCCCGCAAACGCGCCACCACAGATGAACAGGATGTTCGTGGTGTCCACTTGCAGGAATTCCTGCTGCGGATGCTTGCGACCGCCCTGCGGCGGAACAGAGGCCACAGTGCCCTCCATCAGCTTCAGCAGCGCCTGCTGTACACCCTCGCCCGAGACATCACGGGTGATTGAGGGGTTTTCGGATTTGCGCGTAATCTTGTCGACTTCGTCAATATAAACGATGCCGCGCTGCGCGCGCTCAACGTTGTATTCCGAGCTTTGCAGCAGCTTTAGGATAATGTTTTCCACATCCTCGCCAACATAGCCGGCCTCGGTCAGCGTGGTCGCATCGGCCATCGTAAACGGCACATCCAGAATACGCGCCAGCGTCTGTGCCAGCAACGTCTTGCCGCAGCCGGTGGGCCCAATCAGCAGGATGTTGGATTTTGCCAGCTCGATATCACCGCCCTTTTGCGCGTGGTTCAGACGCTTGTAATGGTTGTGCACCGCCACGGACAAAACGCGCTTCGCCTTGGCCTGACCGATCACATAATCGTCCAGCACATCTGCGATGTCTTTTGGCGTTGGCACGCCATCGGTGGATTTCAGGCCGGATGCCTTTGTTTCTTCACGGATAATATCCATGCACAGCTCGACGCATTCATCACAGATGAACACGGTCGGGCCTGCGATCAGCTTGCGCACCTCATGCTGGCTTTTGCCGCAAAAGCTGCAGTAGAGGGTGTTTTTGCTGTCGCCGCTGGTAGAATTGGCCATGTGAGCCCTCTCAGGTCTAAAGCTTGGGTGTGCCGCCCCGAACGGGCCGCAAAAAAAGAATTCGCCACAACACTAAGTCAGCCACTCCGGTCCTGCAATCGCAAATCCGGAGCGCGCGCTAATGTGACCTACTTGCCCTTTTTGGGCTTCTTGGCATCGGGATCCTCGGATTTGCCACGGTTTTCGACGATTTCGTCGATGTGACCCCATTCTTTGGCTTCCTCGGGTGTCATCCACTTGTCGCGGTCCAGCGCCTTTTGAACCGTGTCATAATCCTGACCGGTGTGCTTGACATAGAGCTGGTACATCCGCTCGCGCGTCTGCTCGATGTGGCGCGCAGAAATCAGGATATCAGCCGCCATCCCCTGCGAGCCACCGGAGGGCTGGTGGATCATCACTTCGGAATTGGGCAGCGCAAAGCGCATGCCCTTTTCACCACCGACCGCAATGACCGAGCCCATGGAGGCCGCCATACCGCAGATCAGCGTGGAGACCTTGGGCCGGATGTACTGCATCGTGTCATAGATCGACAGACCCGCCGACACCTCGCCACCGGGCGAGTTGATGTACATGCTGATTTCCTTGGTCGGATTTTCGGACTCGAGGTGGAGCAACTGCGCCACCACCAGATGGCTCATCCCGCTGTGAATGGGGCCATTGATGAACACGATCCGTTCTTTCAACAGGCGCGAGAAGATATCATACGCGCGCTCGCCACGGCTGGTCTGCTCCACAACCATGGGAACGAGGTTCATATACGTCTCTACGGGATCTCTCATAAGCTCTGCCTTCAATAGGTTTGTTCGGGACCATACCCGCCCAAGTATTTACACAAGATTAGTCGCGGCGCGGGGGAGCTTCAAGGGGGGCTGTCCGCCTCTTGATGCACAGCCTCCCTGCTCTAACTTGCGCAGCATGACAGAACAACCCGGTCCCTTCCCGCCCACCGCAACCGAGGCTCGCGCCCGACTGGCGCGCTTTGCGCCGCTGGCCGGTGTCCCCTATGCGCAGCGCCGCAACTTTGATCTGGGGACGGGCAAGCACGTCCATGTGTCCACCCTGTCGCCCTACGTGCGCATGAAACTGCTGGACGAGGCCGATCTGTCGCGCGCCGTGCTGTCGCACCTGGACGCGCGCGAGGCGGACAAGTTTTTGGCTGAAGTCTGGTGGCGCACCTATTGGAAAGGCTGGATGGAGCAACGGCCCGCCGTCTGGAGCGCCTACCGCGACGATCTGGCGCGGCTGCACAATGAGGTGCAGACGCAATCCGGCCTGCGCGCGCGCTGGCAGGCCGCCTGTCTGGGCCAGACAGGCATCGCGCCCTTTGACGCTTGGGCGCAGGAGCTGGCGCAGACGGGATATCTGCACAACCACGCGCGCATGTGGTTTGCCTCCATCTGGATTTTCACGCTGAGGTTGCCCTGGCAGCTGGGGGCGGACTTCTTCTTGCGCCACCTGCTGGACGGCGATGCGGCTGTCAACACGCTCAGCTGGCGCTGGGTGGCGGGGATCCAGACCCAGGGAAAGACCTATCTGGCAACACCCGAGAATATCGAGAAATTCACCGGCGGCAGGTTCGGGGACGTTCACGGGCTGGCCACCAGCGCCGCGCCCGTTTCTGCTCCGCCCCCGCCCGCGCGGCGCGATATCCCCGAGTTGGAAGACTACAGCGGCGCCCCTGCCGACCGTGTGGGACTATTGCTGCATTCCGATGATCTGGTCGCGCCGGATCTGGCGCGATGGGGAATCGAGCCGATCAGCGCCGCCTACCTTGAGTGCACCGCCCTACAGAGCCCGTGGCACATTGCCCCTGTCGTGACAAAATTTCGCAGCGCACTTGCACGGGACGTCGCGCCGGACGCGCTGCATCTGGCCAATGCGCAAGCGCTGTGTGACTGGGCCGCCGAGCATGACCTGAACCAGATCATCACCCCGCACGCGCCTGTGGGGCCGGTCCGCACCACCCTGCGCACTGCGCGCTCAGAGGGCATTGTCCCAATTACCGAAGTGCGCCGGGACGTTGATAGTGCTGCATGGCCCCTCGCAACCGCAGGATTCTTCAAGTTCCGCGCCCATATCCCCGATCTGCTGGACAGGTTTGCCCGCTGAGAGCGCGCCTGTCATCTTACTGTAACACACTTGTCACAAAACAGTGACGGAATCAGACCAGTCTGCGCGCAACACCCACATGAGCCGGAGCATGCCATGACACGCAAAGACATTCTCAACGATCCGATGATCGGCAACAAGGCCGAGGCTTTTGAGGCGTTCGACGACATCCCGACAAACCCGAACCTTTCGCGCACCATCGGCGAGGTTGTCGCCGCGCGCTATTCACGCCGCGAACTGTTCCGTGGCGCGCTGGCCGTAACCACTACCACAGCGCTATTCGGCACTTCGGCGATGATCGCACCCAAACAGGCCGCCGCCGCCGGCACCTCTCGCTATAACTTCACCGAGCTGGAGTGGGGCAACGACACGATGCACCACGTGGCCGAAGGCTATGACGCCGACATCCTGCTGCGCTGGGGCGATCCGATCACCGCCGATGCGCCGGACTTCGACGTGATGAACCAAACCGCCGCTGCACAGCTGGGCCAGTTCGGCTATAACAATGATTACGTCGGCTTCACCGCGCTGAATGAGGCCGGCACGCGCGGGCTGCTGTGTGTAAACCACGAATACACCAACGAAGAGGTTATGTTTCCCGGTTTGGGCCGTCAGGACAAACAGGCTTTCGCAGGCATGACGCCCGAGTTGATCGACATTGAGATGGCAGCCCACGGTGGCACAGTCGTGGAGATCGAAAAGGAAACCACGGGCCAGTGGCGCGTGGACCGGAACGGCAAATACAACCGCCGGATCACGCCGCTCAACACCGCGATGACCGTCTCCGGGCCTGCTGCGGGCCATCCGCGGATGAAAACCAATGCCGACCCAGAGGGCATGACCATCATCGGCACGCTCAACAATTGCGCAGGCGGGATGACCCCGTGGGGCACCTACCTGATGGCCGAGGAGAACTTCCACGGCTACTTCTGGACCTCCAAACTGGACGCCGAAGGCAAGCCTGACCTCTCCACCCTGCCCGATGCCGACGCCAAGCGCCACAAACGCTATGGCGTGCCGGGCATGTGGTACAACTGGGGCACCACCCACACCCGCTTTGACATCGACGTTGAACCGAACGAGCCGAACCGCTTTGGCTGGATCGTCGAGGTGGACCCACGCGACCCTGAAGCGATGCCGGTCAAGCACACTGCTCTGGGCCGTTTCCGTCATGAGGGCTGCGAGACGACAGTGGCCACCGATGGCCGCCTTGTGATCTATTCGGGTGACGACAACCGCTTTGATTACATGTATAAATATGTCTCTGCGGGCAAAGTGGGCGAAGACCGGGCTGCCAACTCCGCGCTGCTGTCAGACGGCACACTGTTTGTCGCGCGCTTTGACGAAGACGGTAGCATTACGTGGATGCCGCTGGTCCATGGCGAGGGGCCGCTGACCGCCGAGAACGGCTTCAACGATCAGGGTGACGTCATGATCGACACACGCATCGCAGCCGATCTGCTGGGCGCAACGCCGATGGACCGCCCCGAGGACGCACAGCCGCGCGGCGATGGCACGGTTTATCTGATGCTCACCAACAACTCCAGACGCAAGCCCGATCAGGTGAACGCAGCCAACCCCCGCCCCGAAAGCGTGTTCGGCCATATCATCGAGATCAAGGAAGACGGCGGCGACCACGGCGCAGCAAAAGGCCAGTGGTCGATCCTTGTGAAATGTGGTGACCCCTCGGTGGCCGAAGTGGGCGCCATGTGGAACCCTGAAACTTCCGTGAACGGCTGGTTCGGCTCGCCCGACAACGCGGCCATCGACGCGGACGGGCGGCTGTGGATCTCGACCGATCAGGGCACCAACTGGGGTGCGACGGGCAAGTCCGATGGGCTCTACGCGCTAGAGACTGAAGGCGAGGCGCGCGGCACGTCCAAGCTCTTCTTCCGCTGCCCCGTGGGTGGCGAGATGTGCGGCCCCTACTTCACCGAGGACGCCGAGACACTCTTTGTCGCCGTGCAACACCCCGGCACCGATGGCACCAAAGAACTGGCAGGCTTCGAACGTGACAGCACCTTTGAGGATCCAGCCACCCGCTGGCCCGACTTTGACCCCGCCATGCCCCCCCGTCCGGCGGTGGTGGTGATCACCAAACAAGGCGGCGGCAAGATCGCCGTCTGACACAGATTTCAACAAAGTAATTTAGTATCACCAAGGCCCCGCTGTCACGCAGCGGGGCCTATTTCTTTGCGTCGCTTGCGCAGGGGCATTAAACTTGTACTAGTTACCATCAGGGAGATCTTTGGGACTTTACACATGCGCACACAGGTTGTGATCATCGGCGGCGGGCCGTCCGGCCTGCTGTTGGGTCAACTGCTGCAAACAATCGGTGTGGATGCCGTGGTGCTGGAGCGGAAAACCCGCGACTACGTGCTGGGCCGCATCCGTGCAGGCGTGCTGGAGCGTGGCACGGTCGATCTGCTGCGCCAGGCCGGTGTGGACGCCCGTCTGCGCGCTGAAGGGCTGGTGCATGACGGCACGATGATCAGCGTCGATGACACGATGTTCCGCCTGAATTTCACGCAAACCACCGGCCATCCGGTGATTGTTTACGGCCAGACCGAGGTCACCCGTGACCTCTATGACGCGCGCGATGCCTGCGGTGCGCGGACTGTCTTCAACGTAGCGGACGTGGAGATCGAGGATATCGAGACTAGCACGCCTCGGGTGAGCTACACCGTGGGTGGCACCCGCCACACCATCCAGTGTGATTACGTAGCGGGCTGTGACGGCTTTCACGGCGTCAGCCGTCAGAGCATCCCCCAAGGCAAACGCCGCGAGTTTGAAAAGGTCTACCCCTTCGGCTGGCTGGGCATCCTGTCGCAAACGCCGCCTGTGCATCACGACCTGATCTATGCCAGCTCCGCGCGCGGCTTTGCGCTCTGTTCCATGCGCAATGCGAACCTCAGCCGTTACTACATCCAGTGCAGCATGGAAGAGGACGTGGCCGACTGGTCTGATGACGCCTTCTGGGCCGAGCTGAAACGCCGTCTGCCGCCTCAGGTCGCGGCATCGCTGATCACCGGCCCTTCCATCGAGAAATCCATCGCCCCGCTGCGGTCCTTTGTGTGCGAGCCTATGCGCTGGGGACAGCTGTTTCTCTGTGGGGACGCCGCGCATATTGTGCCGCCCACGGGGGCAAAGGGCCTCAACACCGCCACGTCCGATGTGCATTACCTGTTCCAGGGGCTCAAAGCGTTCTACATCAATGCTGACCCGGACGGACTGGACCAATACTCTGCCCGCGCCCTCGCCCGCGTCTGGAAGGCCGAACGGTTCAGCTGGTGGTTTACCTCGCTCATGCACCGCTTTCCCGACCAGTCGGAGTTTGACCGCAAGATGCAACTGGCCGAGCTTGAGTTCCTGCGCACCAGCCCAAGCGCGCAAGCCACAATGGCCGAAAACTATGTTGGATTACCTTACTGATGGATAAAACGCCCCCCAAAGGCGGCTATGCCGCGCGACTGCCGCAGAACCATCCCGCTGCGCTCTACCCGCCCTACCGCACGTCGGTAAAGCGCAGCCCGACCTATGCGCCGATCTCCTTTCCAACCACCCCCAGCGAGGAACACGGGCCGGTGTTCGGCCATGATATCCTCGGGCCGCTGGATAACGACCTGCTGCATAATTCCGCCGCCGATGGTGCCTCGGCCATCGGGCCGCGCATTGTGGTCCACGGGCGCGTGCAGGACCAATTCGGCCGCCCCGTGGCCGGTGCGCTGCTGGAAGTCTGGCAAGCCAATGCAGGCGGGCGCTATCGCCATGTGCGCGAGGGCTATGTGGCGGCGCTCGATCCAAATTTCGGAGGCTGCGGACGCGTGATCACGGATGTGGATGGTAGCTATGAGTTCCGCACGATCATGCCCGGCGCCTATCCTTGGCCCAACGGGCCCAACGACTGGCGGCCCGCGCATATCCATTTTTCCGTCTTTGGCGCGGGCTTTGCACAGCGGCTGATCACCCAAATGTATTTCGAGGGCGATCCGCTGATCCCGCGCTGCCCGATTGTGCGCAGCATCGCGGACGCTGACGCGGTCGCCCGGCTGGTCGCACCGCTGGATATGGCGCGCACCGTGCCAATGGACGCGCGCGCCTACCGCTTTGACATCACCCTGCGCGGGCGGCGCCAGACGCTGTTTGAAAACCGGATGGAGGGCCTGTGATGGACGATTTCAACGAGACACCCAGCCAAACCGCAGGCCCCTATGTCCACATCGGCTGTACCCCGAATTTTTCTGGAATCACAGGCGTTTATCCCGATGACCTCGGGCAAAGGATGATCACCACAGGCGCGCGCGGCACGCCCATTACCCTCACCGGCATCGTCTACGACGGCTCCGGCACACCCATGCGCGACGCCATGGTCGAGGCGTGGCAGCCAGACGCTTCGGGGCGGTTTGCAGGACAGGACGGTGCTGACCCTGCGGTGTCAGGCTTTGGGCGGTGCCCCTGTGATCCAGTGACCGGTGCCTACCGGTTCGAGACTGTCAAACCCGGCGCTGTGCCTTGGCCGCAAGGCGGCATGCAGGCGGCGCATATCACCCTGTGGATCGTCGCGCGCGGTATCAATCTGGGCCTGCACACCCGCGCCTATTTCGCAGATGATCCAGCGCTGGACACCGACCCCGTTCTGGCGCGGATCGAACATAAATCACGCGTCCGCACCCTGCTGGCGCAGCCGAAAGGGGACGGACTGTACGAGATGAACATTCATCTGCAAGGTGCTGACGAAACTATATTTTTTGATGTTTAACTCGACAAGCTAAAGCTCAACCAAAACACGAAGAACGCTTCGCAGTACACTGTTTTTATGTAACTTTTGACTTAACCTTGTACTCGTCACGATCCCAGAGCCTGTTCTCCATAACATCTGCAATGATCGCCACCGCGGCGCTCACATCCATGCCGTCCAGATACATCGGCGTAAAGCCGAACCGCATGATGTCCGGCGCGCGGAAATCACCGATCACGCCACGGTCAATCAACGCCTGCATGGCGGCATAGCCTTCGTCAAACCGGAACGACACCTGCGAGCCGCGCTGCGCCGCTTCGCGTGGGGACGCCAGTGTCAGTTGAGGCACGTCGCGCTCCACCTCTGCGATGAACTGCTCTTGCAGTGCTATAGATTCCTTGCGCAGCTGCGCCATATCCACATCGGCCCACAGGTCCATCGCCACTTCCAGCGCGGTCAGCTGGATTACCGGCGGCGTACCCACGCGCATCCGCTCGATCCCCGCACCCGCAGTGTAATTCAGATCGAATGCAAAGGGCTGGCGGTGGCCCAGCCAACCGCTCAGCGCGGGCTTGACGGTCTCTTGCAGATCGGGGCGCACGTAGATGAACGCCGGGGCGCCCGGCCCGCCGTTGAGATATTTATAGGTACAGCCAATCGCAAATTCACAGTTCGATCCGGCCAGATCGACCTGCACCGCACCTGCGGAATGGGCCAGATCCCAGAGCATCACCGCCCCATGATCCTGCGCCAGCTTCGTGATCGCATTCATGTCATGCATCCGGCCGGTTCGGTAATCCACCTGCGTCAGCATCAGCACGGCGATGCTTTCGTCCACGGCATCCGCCACTTCCCCGGGGGCGACCGTCCGCAGCTCGTAGCCCTGCTCCAGCAGCCCAACCAGCCCTTCGGCCATATAGAGATCGGAGGGGAAATTGCCTGTATCGCTGAGGATCACACGGCGCTCCGGCACCATCTTGATCGCCGCAGCCAGCGCCTGAAACACCTTGAGCGACAGAGTATCCCCCATCACCACCGAACCTTCGGCAGCGCCCACAATCCGCGCCACCTGATTGCCCACACGGGAGGGTTGATCCATCCAGCCCGCTGCGTTCCAGCCCCGGATCAGCATCTCGCCCCATTCATCCGCCAGCATCTCCTGGACCCGTGCAGCCACCGCGCGCGGCATAGGCCCCAGCGAGTTGCCGTCCAGGTAGATCACCCCTTCGGGCAGGATGAACGCTTCTTTTCTAAGGATATCAGCCATCTACAAGGCTCCTCTCACGTGCCAGAGTTCGGGAAACAGCTCGACCTCGAGCATTTTACGCAGGTAAGCCACACCAGCCGTGCCACCAGTACCGCGCTTGAACCCGATGATCCGCTCGACGGTGGTGACATGGTTGAACCGCCAGCGACGGAAGTAATCCTCAAGATCCACCAGCTTCTCCGCCAGCTCGTAGAGATCCCAATAGGCGCGCGGGTCCTCGTAGACGCGCTGCCACAGGTCCTGAACCGCAGGCACAGCGGCCCAATCGGCCTGACCCGGCGCACCTGCCAGCGGCGCATGGCCGAAGCGCTCACAAAGCAGCGCGATCGACACCTGATAGAGGCTCGGCTTTGCCAACTCTGCCTCCAGCCGCGCAAACGGTCCTTCGGTATGTTTGTGTAGTTTCATCAACGCACTGTTGCGGTTTCCTAGGATGAATTCCACAAGCCGGTACTGGTGTGATTGGAACCCCGAGGAGTTGCCCAGACTCGGCCGAAAGGCAGTGTATTCACTAGGCGTCATTGTGCGCAGCACGTCCCAAGCAGAATTAAGCTGCTCGAATATTCGCGCCACGCGGCTCAGCATCTTGAAAGCTGCAGGCAGTCCGCCCTCCAGCATCGCGGCACGTGCGGCCTCCAGCTCGTGGATCGCAAGGCGCATCCACAGCTCGGACGTCTGGTGCTGGATAATGAACAGCATCTCGTCATGGGCGTCCGAGCGCGGGTGCTGCGCGCTCAGGATCGGCGCCAGCCCAAGATAGTCACCGTAGGACATATCGCCCGCGAAATCCATCTTGGCCCCTTCGGACGCCGCCTCGAATTCACGCATAACCTGACCCTTCCTCCTGGATTTTTCCAGCCCTATCACAGGGCTTTGCCGCGCGCCAAGACTGATGTGCAAAACGGCAGGCTCAGGGCAGCAGAACCCGCACGCCGGGTATGGTTGCGATGGTCGCCACATCCTCGTCATAGGCCTCGGTCATGTCTTCGACCAGTTCCTCGGTCCAGCCGGGCATATCCAGCTCTTCCTCCACCTCGCCCTCGAGCGCGTATTTGTCCAGAAACGCAGCGATCGCACGGCGCTTCTGGTGCTCTGTCATCACCGGATGATCCTTGAGGTAGGCGCGGAACCGTTTCATGCCCTCATCGCTCATGATCGAGCTCAGCAGGTCAAAGCCGCCGATGATCTTGCGGTCGTCGGGCAATCCCGCCATCTGCCGGATGATATGCCCCCACAAAAGGGGCGTGTCCTCGTTGCACCAGACGGTGATCGGCACATTCGGGACCGCCTCGCGCAGCAGTCCGATGGTTTGGGACCACAAAACATCGCGTGGATCGTGCCCGCCCCAGAACGCCTCCGGATCCTTGCCATCGGATTTGCTGTACAGGATCGGCAGTAGAGTGGCGGGATTGCGAATCGCCATGAATATCTCGACCTCGTCGCGCGCGAATATCTCGACCATGCGCATCATCCGCACCGGACCCGCAGGATAGAGAATACCGCCCTCGACTGCAGACTTCGGGGTACGAAAGAAATTGGCGTCTGACAGAATCACCCGCTCCGCCTCGCCCTCATCCAGAAATGCATCCATCAAAACATCGCGCGCCATTTCAGAAGGAGGCGCACTGACCATCGCATTGAGCGTCTCGCGCAGAATTCCGCGGTAGCGGCTGTGGCCGGGCACCATCGTGCCCTGCGCTGCAAACGCATCAGCATTACGCAAAAGGCACTTCATCAGCCGCTCTTCCTCGGTGAAATGAACGCCCACATGCAAGACCAGTTTCATTGCTTTTGCCTCTCTGTTTATGGAACCGTATAGCGCTGCGGGTGCTTCATGTAAAACCTGCAAAAGGATGATAAAATCCTCTTGCGCGTTGTTCATATTAGCTTTAGAGAACCGCCCAGTGCCCCTATAGCTCAGCTGGTAGAGCAACTGATTTGTAATCAGTAGGTCCGCGGTTCGAGTCCGTGTGGGGGCACCATTTTTCACAATAAAAACAATTACTTAAGGACTTTTGGAGCTTAATTGGCGTCCTCGCTTCGGGCAAGCACAGCATAAGTACAGTATTTGCGCTCTCGACGACCACAACTCTGTGTTCGCGTCAAGCGACTGAATGGAATGGACTATTGTCTGTTCTCATGAGACGCCAGCGCTTCACGCACCTTCGCCTTCGCGAGGTTCGGGCCGTCGTGAGTCTTCAGCTCGCACTCCCAGACCACGATAACGCACCACCCCAACGTTCGAAGCGCTTCGTCCTTCTCGCCGTCCCGGCGGACGTTGCCTTCCAGCTTGGGACGCCAGTATTCCAATCGTGAGGTCGGGAGTCGGCCTGCCCGGCATTCGGGGTGCTGATGCCAGAAGCAGCCCCTTACCTGCACGGCGACTCGGTGGCGTGGAAACACAATGTCGGGCTTGCCTGGCAGGTCCTTGCGGCAGACCCGGAACCGCATACCCTCCCGGTGCAGAGCGGACCTGAGGCGCAACTCGGGCTTGGTGTCGCAGCTTTTAATCCTCGCCATGTTTCTGGAGCGGCGCTCGGAATCGATCGTGTCTGCCATGGCTCAGGGCACTTGGTCCGCGATCAGCGCGCGGACCTGTCCTATCGTGAGGCAGGGCTTGGACGAGTGGATGATGCGGTGGCAGGTGGCACACACCATCGCCATGTCGCCCACCAGCGTGATGCTGTCAGGCTGTAGTTCCTCGATCGGCACCTTGTGGTGGGCCTCCATGCTGCGGTCGCCAGCGTCACCGTACTTGTCGACGGGAACGACGCCGCACGCCTCGCACACCAGTTTGCCACCGTTTGCGTGTCGATAGTGGTCCCTAACTTGCTTCGCGAACTTCCGGTCTCGCTCCTTGTAGACGTGGAGCCTGGTAAGGATGCGCCCCTCCTTGCCAGTGATCTCCTCGGCCTCGACTTCCGGCTTGGCGTCCGCCTCGACCAGCGTCAGCGCTGAGCCCGCGTTGGTCAGCCCGAAGAGCTCGGACTTCAACTCGATTAGCCGGTTGGCGGTCTTGCGCAGGGCCCCCGAGTTCACGCCGTTGGCGACCTCCGCCGCGTGGGCCTCAACGGCGTCCGCCAACGCTGGACTGCGGGCCCTGATCCTGTCGATGTTCGCCACGTCGTCGGCGATGGCCTTAAACCTGTCTCCGAGCTGGACCTGGAACCCGCTGTGCAAGATCGACACCCGGAGCGGCGAGAGCACAGCAGTTATTCCGTCGTCCTCGACGACGTCGAAGTCCATCTGGTCCATAACGAAGGACTTGTTCTCCAGCGGGAAGGACAAAGCGTGCTGGTCAGACCGCGCGGGCTCGGGCAGCGCGGCCACTGCCATGACCAACTGCGGCAGATGCAGCTTCGAGCGGTTGTTGGCATCGTGCTTTCGCAGACGGGGCTTGCCCTGCGCCAGCCGACCGCTGACCTCGGCGTCGATCCTAATCCCAAGCTGGTCGAAGTCGACGTGGATGTCGCGGTCCATCAGCGAGTCAGCCGGGACAAACTCGAACTCGCCCCTTCCCCCGGATGGCCTCCAGTGGACCTCGCACGTCGTCATCCTGCCACTAACCTCACGTAAACCATTCGTCGTTAAGCCTTAAGAACAAACGGGGACCGATATACCCTATTTAGTTATTGACCTGAGTACGCTACGCTAGATAGAGATAAGGGCTAAATCGGCCAGTTCACAAGGGGGAAATCGAGCTGTCATACTCCGTCGCATCATTTTTCTCGGGGATCGGGGGCTTGGACCTCGGTCTTGAGCGGGCTGGTTTCGAGCTCAAGTTCCACTGTGAGGTCAAGCCGTTCTGCCGCGAGATACTGATGCAGCACTGGCCCGAGCTGCCGATCAACAATGACATTAGGAGACTGGATGAGTCAGAAATCCCTGAAGCTGACGTCTGGGCCGCAGGCTTCCCCTGCCAAGACCTCTCGCTTGCAAGAATGGGGCCACGATCTGGGCTTCGAGGCAGCCAGTCTGGACTGTTTCATGAGTTTATGCGGCTCGTTCGAGGACGCAATCCAAGAGCAATTATCCTCGAAAACGTGCACGGCCTTCTCTCTAGCCACGGAGGACGAGACTTCGCAGTCGTACTCAAGGCGCTGGATGAGCTCGGGTATGACGTCACGTGGCGTGTGCTTAACAGCAAAGACTTCGGAGTCCCCCAGCAACGCCGCCGCGTCTACATTGTTGCCATGCATCGAGACCGGCGAGGTCTCGGAGAAGTACTTTTTGAGCCAGAATGCGGCGACTGGCATCCTAAGAAGAGTCGACCGAATGGGAAGAAATCTCCCTCCCTCTTTCAGACAATCATTGGAGATACTGAGCGGGGACCACTCGTAAAGAGTCTTGCGCATTGCATCTACGCGGAGTCGGCGCGCCACACCGGGACGGACTGGTCGCGCAACTATGTCTGGTATCCTGACGGGCGCGTCCGTCGCTTTACCCCGAATGAGGTCGAGCGGGTCCAAGGATTTCCGGTGGATTGGACTCTCCCACTGCACTTTGACGAACGCCAAGTCGATCGGATCGACAGCCTGCGCTACCATGCAGTCGGGAACGCGGTCACGCCGCCGGTCGCGCAGTGGGTAGGCGAACGCCTATCGTCCGTCATGGCAGCACAGGACCTAGAGTTATTCGCAGAAGGCTCCGTCGCCGCCGAATAGTACGGAAGTCAAGAAGTTCTAGCGCAACGTTGATTGGCAACCCTTATAAGAGGCAACCTTTTTGCAGTCGCCTGCAATTTTGAGTTGTCTCTGCAATTGGCCAGTATATCCTTTTGTTTTTTAGGAGTTATTGATGGCCAGAGCAAAACAGTATCATTTCAACCTGCGACTTCTGCGTCCAGGACGTACCGGAGCAACTGCATTCGGTCCAAGCTTTGCTCCCGGCGAGCCTCGTGAGCTCGAAACCCGAGCTTGGGCAGGTATTGAGGGTGCTACGCTTTACATTGGCCAAATCTATACAAATCCACCCGGATGGAAGGAATTCCTTCGCACGCAAAGCCCTGACCTCCCAGAAGATATTTTCGCAAGTGGGGCGGGAGCAGTGATTTTTGTTCCAAGTGGCCCAAGAACACTGGCAATCTGTTTTGGCCACGTCCACATCGCCTTGAACGACGATGCTTTTGTCAGGCAATTCGGCTTGAAGGTTACGCTTAACTCGGTTTCGCGCGAGCAATTGCGGAGCCTAGATACGGCAACTCCCGATGCTGTTACGGTCCAAAAAAGGGTTCAAACCAGTAAGGATAGCGATCTTCAGGCCTTCGGTGTAGATATGTATCGCGATCTGGCTCGAGTTGCTGCTGGTACACCAAAAGATGCTGACTTTGCCCTATTTGTTGCGGGAAAAGATGCTCTAAAAATTATCTCGAAGGATCAGCCCGGAGATATTCAAGCTCTCTGCGATAGGGTCTTGGCGATGTATCTTCGCGAGGACTACAAGGCTGATTTTTCTTGGGTGGATCGTATGCAGATTGTGTCCGAAAAGGACGTTGTTTCTCAATTGGATACCAAGCTCTTTGAAGCTGTAACCAAATTGAGGGCAGGAGAGAGTGCAGACCTTCATATGTCGCCACCAGAAATCGTCGATTACACTGAAGGAAACCAACTCCACTATAATGGTTTTGGCGGGCAAGGTGCAGATTTCGAAAGCCTTTCAATTGAGGACTATGTAGCTGAACTTGAGAGGTGCAAATTCGAGGGAGAGGTAATTGAACTCAAGGAAAAGCACTACATTTCCGCAAAAAAAGACAATGATGAAAAGTTTGACCAAAAGTGGAAGGTCTACGACTGCTTTATCTTTGAGACGTCTTTGGGCGGCGGCGCGGACCAAAAGTATTATGTGCTCTTTGCAGGCGCTTGGTACTGTGTAGATCAGGATTTTAAGGCTGAAGTGGACAAAGCCTATGATGATCTAGAAAAAGTAGAAATTGTCGGAGCCACAGCCTGTCTGAACGAGCGAGAGTTAATTGCAGATTTGGTAGGCAGTCGGGATGATCTACTTATGCTGGATCAGCAAAAAATAAACCCGAAGGGTGTCCGGTATGGGAATTTGGAGCCTTGCGATTTCTTCTCTGCAAAAGGTGAATTTATTCACCTCAAAGATGGACACTCCTCTGGATCAATCAGTCATCTTTGGTCTCAGGGAGTTGTTAGCGCTGAAGCTTTAATATCTGACCATGATTTCAAAGTGAAGTTGCGAAGAATAGTAAAAATTGAAAGTGACAAGAAAGCCAGCGGGACGGCATTTGAAGAACTGCTGCCTATGGCAGCCCAAAAACCAGTCAGAAACGACTTTAAGGTCGTGTATGGAGTCATGCGAAAGCCATATAAAGATGGAAGCCTCGGTCTGCCATTCTTCTCTAAGGTTAGCCTACAGGCTGCGGTCAGGCGACTGGAAGAGTTTGGTATACCTGTTGCAATTGAACTCATACAAAAGCCAGCATCAGATGCTGATGTTGCAGATGACGAATAAAGTACGCTGAGGCGCTATGCAACCAACTGATATTCAATCAGGCAGACAGGTGATCTAGAGTATTGATTTAGAACAGAAACTCAAGAAGTTGCGCGCAAAGTACAATCCCAAGCACTGCAGATTACGAGCGGACGCCTGATTGGAGCAGGCATCAGACCTTCGCAGGGCGATCTGTTGCCTGCGTAATCGCTAATGCTAACGTCGGCGCTAATCGTCGGTTGGGCGGAGTTGCCCCGTCGCCGCACCATTAGGTCCAAGACCGAGCATGGGTTGGCGACGAGGCCGATGGGCGCTGTGGCGCCCGCAGCAACGAGTCAGTGAAGTTTGCCGGGCGAAAACCGTTCGTCCTCCGCAGCGTCTTCCTCGGGAACGTAAGGCCTTGAGAACCCCTCTTTAAACTCGTCCACCTTATCCCCGAGCGCGTTGAGGGTGGCAGTTATGTCGCCGTCGCCGAGCAGGTCCATGCTGTACAGAAGTGCGTAGAGCAGCCCGGCTCCATAGTGGTGGCCGTATTCCTCGACGAGGTGCTCCACCAGGCCGATCATCCGAAGCTGCTTCTCGCCGTATCTGCCGGTCTGACGGAGCCGGTCGACGATATCGTTCTCTAGCGTCGCTCGGGGCATGACGAGGTTCAGCCGCACGACGTCATGGATCGCGTTTTCACCGTCGACGTCATGCATTCCAGTCTCTTTAGTAAACACTGTTGTCTCTCCAACTAGGTGTGGTTCCCCACGACGGGGTTCGTACAGGGGAGAGAGTCCCAGAACGCGGGCGGCGGGTAACCTATTATTACGGGTCGCCCCCGCAAATAATGGTGTGGCCCGCAAGACACACTTGAACGAGAGAGGCCGCGCAGACGGTCAGTCCGCACGGCCAAGTTGACGGTAGTGGGCGGGTCGGGTCAGTCGATCAGAGAGGCGCGCGCCTTCTGGACGTCCGCTTCGGTGACCCTGCCCGTGGCGAGTGCGTGGGCCTCCTCGCGGGTGCGGAGCATAGACTTGCCCATGTCGGTGTCCAGGGCGCGAACATACGCGGCCTCCAACGTCTCGCCTTCCGTCTGTATCGACTTGGCCAGGTCGTCCAGTTGTCCGTCGACATTGGCCATGTTGCGCGCGGCGCGTTTCGTCACGGTCTCGTCGGTCATGTCGTTCTTCTCCATCTCTGCGGCGGCACGAGCGGACTCGACCTCCTGTTCCACTTGCTGCACGTCTTGGGCCAGTTCCATGACCCGTTCCATCTCGTCCTCGTCGCGGGCCAGCCGCCCGAGGGTGTCTTCCAGTTCCTTGCGCTTCGCTTCGAGCCGCGTCAGCTCCGCAGCGTACCGCTCACCTTCCTTGCTCATCTCAGTGCTTCCAGTTCTTTGGCTGCCTGGGCCGCCAGGTGACGTTGTGGGCTCTGCGCCTTGAGGCGGAGGAGCTCCCGGTTGAGGGACTCAGCCACGCGGCCCTCGGCGTCGGTCAAGCTGATCGAGTGTCTCGCCTTGATCGGGGTGTCGACGCCGATGGCGCGGGACAGCTCGCTGCCGCCCGCTGCGATCATGGCCTTCACGAGGGCCTCGCTTGCACGGTTGTTGCTCAGCACGCGTTCGATCGGCCCGGTGTCGCCCCCAGCCGCAGAGGTCTGGCCGACGGCGTTTCGCACTGAGTCCCTGTACGCGGGCCATGCTGCGGCAAGATCGGCGAGGGCCTTGTCGACGGCCGCGGCCAGCTTGCGACGGTCAGAGGTCGCGTCCAGTGCCAGTTGCGCTCGCCTCAGGTTGGCCTTGCGGGAGGCGGCGTCCGGGGCGTCGGCGCTCAGCCGCTCGATGGCGTCGTCGACGATGGAGATGCGTTCGGCCAGCGCCGCCGCAGTGTTCGCGGGCTTTTTCCCGGCGATCAAGTCGCTGGTGGCCTCCGCGCGGGCCTTCTCGCGCTCTTCGATCAGGCGCGCGCGCTCGTCGCGCAGCTCGGCCAGCCGTTTGGTCGGGTCGTCTGTCATGTGGTTCTCCTCTCGTGACGGGTTCGGACGGGGCGACCGGCGATCCCAAGAACCAGCCGCCCCAGTGAGACACGCCATGCCAATGAGGGCCTCACTCGCTCAACCTGCCGCGTAAGGTCGGAAAGGGAGACCAACGTGTGTCGGTTGGACGCTAAGTGCTGGTGGCTTCGTCCCCGAGGAGGTCGAGGTCCATCTGCTCCAGTATCTTGACGGGAGCGCGGGCCGTGTTCTGGAACGCCCCTGGTCCCTCGGAGATACGTGATCGATACCACCTGACGATCTGGGCCGTCGGTACAGTGCAGCCCGCGCCGTCCAGCACGAGCATGGCCTCGCGGACCCAGCCCCTTGGCCAGTGTATCGTGCCCGAGATATGATAGGCGTGGGCGATAAGCCCGACCATGTTAGAACGCGTGCTGGCGTCGGGGTCGAGTTCCGCGTCCTCAGCCGCCTCTACGAACAGCTCGCGCATGGCGGGTTCCACCGCCTTGTAGCGTAGCGTCGGCAACGTCGGGTTCCGGCGCTCGGGGACGTCCATGGGCATTCCTTTCGGCAATGGCGGGATGCGCGCATCGTGTAGCAGCGAGGTCTGAAAAGAAGCCAACGAGGGTGCCCGACCGACATTCGATCAGCGGGACTGACACTCCGTGGGGCAACCGGATCAGGGGCTTAGCCAAGACGCCCTCGACCAGACACAGCGCAGAGCACCGTGAAGGGTCAGGCGTCGGCGAAAAACGGCGTACCAGCGATCCATTCGAGGAGCTGCTTCCGCGTCCCGTCGTCCAAGTCTAGCCTAGTCTCCACGGACCATGTGGCATCGTCCCGCACAGCCTTCGATTGCCATGGCGTGGGTTCACGACCTGCGTCCATCTCGGCGACCAACCCATCGTTTGGGTCGTGTAAATAGCCTGTGGCGACACGCATCGTCTCGTGTCCATCGGCGTAGGTCAGCGTCGCCGTGCCACCCGGTCTTACGATCGTCACGCGTACTTCGGGCGCATCAGTCATCGGACGTTCCACCGGTCTCCTGTGGTGGCCCCTGGACGACCTTAGGTTCCTCGATGCCGTCTCGTCCGCCCGGCCGCACCGCAGAACCCTGGACGAGTTTCGGTCGCTTGGGGAGTGCGGTGTGGACCGTCGTCGAATTGTTCACTTGGACGTTTGTATTCCTGTTCTCGGGGAACACGGCGCGCGATGCGACGGAGCGCAGCAGGTCCATGTCGCCGCCCGCGGGCATGGGGACCATGATGGGCTCGAAGTCGTCGCCCAGGACCACCTCGCCGTTCCGGTCCTTTAGGGGCACGCGGATCACGACTGGCATCAGGTCCGTGACGGTCCTGACCACGACTTGACGCAGGTGGTCCACGTTCATCTGTAGGGCGAAGTCCCACTTGGCCGCGAACTCTGGGTCGCCCGCCTTCCGATGGTACATCGTGCTCCGGTTCATGCCGAGGATGCGGCACGCCTCTAGGACGTTGCCGGTCTCTGCCAGGACGTCGAGGAAGCGTTCCTGCTTTGCTGGCGTTATTTCGTGGAAGTACATCAGGCGAACTCCTCGCATTCGGTCGGCATGGGTTCGACACCGGTCCACCTGTTCTTCGGGGCGCGCCAACCCGCCCAGCGAACGCCGAGGGCATCTAGGTCGAAGGGTTGATAGCCGCCGCGTGGCACCTTGCCGAGTAGCTTGAAGCGCCCCCTGGGCATGATGTAGCCGATGGTCTGACCGCCGCCTGGCCTCGCAAAGACGAGACAGGAGCTGGGGATCGCGCTGTCCATGACCAAACCGCCAGCCGACCAGTCTAGGTGCATCCCATCGACTTCACCCCGCCGACACCGTTCGTGCAGCCGTTCGACTGCTGCGTTGTAGCTGCTCGTCCAGAGACGTGCCGCTTTGAAGCTCATCGGTCTGAGGGACGGACGGCCCTGTTTTGGCGTGGGCAAGAATGGCCCTTCGGGTTGGTTTGTGGTCATTTTCGGTGCCTTTTACTGTGCTCCACGCTGTACCCAAGTCGCCGCTTGCCCTTCAAGCTATTGAAGACAATGTGTTTCTCTCAGGTCTTCCCGCTGATCGCGGATCAGAAGGAGAGGCAGTTCGGCCTCTGCGATTGCGCTAAGGATGCCACTTCCGAGCCAGCATAGATGCCAGCGTGTCCGGCCCCGCGCGCAAATTTCGCCAACGTTGTCCGGTGCCCATCGGCTCTGAAGGTAGGAAACACGTCCGACCAAGCTGGAAGATGGAGCGCGCCCCACGGCTATGGAGTACCCAGCGTAAAGCTCGTAAAACCTCGTATGCCTTGCTGTAAGGCATAGAAAGTTGTCTAAGAACATGATCCTGAACGCTTTTATGGCCGTGTAAGGCTGTAAGACAAAAAACGCTCGCGCTATATAGTACGTCTGTGCAAGAAATATTTTCTCTGTGCGTCGACCAAGGTGCAGCGCCCTGATCCAGGCGGCAGGTAGCGAGAAAAGTCCGACCACAATCATCTTGATCTATAATATGCTTTACAAGCCTTACAGTCTTACGGACCATGAAAATAAGGCACTTGGCGAAATTTAAAGTCTTTACACATGCCTTACGGAAGCCTTACGCCCGACCAAATGGCACCGAAACAGCGCTCCGCATCTTTCCCCTTGGCCGGACAACACGTGAGGTCTGCTGCCGATTTCGGTGTTTAGGATATGTTAGTGAGGCCAGACGGGGCGTGAAAAAGGCCGCCACAGTTGGGCGGGCTTTCGCGTTTCGGCGATGAAGGCTTGACTATTCGTCTCTCTGGTATCCGGCGGCGACCTTACCCATGACGCGAAGCGTGGCCTTGTAGGTCCAGCCGAGCGCCTCCATGACCTCCCTTAGGCGTTTAGGATGGCGTATATCCTGCCTGTCCGGTTTCAGGCCGAGGCCGACCAGGAGCTCCTTGCTGTGGATGCGGTCGGCATGGGGCGGTTCGTCCAGGATTGGATCGTGGACGCTCCCGTTTATGACGGTCTCGGCAAAGTCCTCTCCTCCCGCCTCGAAGGCGTCGCGAGCGGATTGCCTGTCCGCAAGCATGTCGCGTATCTCGTCCGCCCAGGGGTCCTCGGTCGTCTCCGCCTTCTGGGTCTCCGCTGCGAACGCCCATAGCCGCTCGGGCAGCACGACGCTCTCGCCCGCCTTGTACAGGGCGTCAGCGTCGGCCCAGAGCTGGTCCCTGTTCTCACCGATCCACTCGATGTCGACGCGCGCACCACGCGGCATCTGTAGGGGCCAGAACCGGCGCGCGCCCGTGGGATCGTCCAGGTATCCACGCTGGTTGACCGTGCCCGCGAATACGATGCGCCGTGGGTGGTTCTCGATCTTCCGTCCGTAGGGCGGTCTGTAGCGATCCATCGACCGGGACATGAAGGCCTTGAGCTCGTTCATGTCCGCCTTCCTAAGGGATGCCAGTTCGGCGAACTCGTGCATCCAGATGCCGTGCAGAAGCTGGGGCGCGTCTTTGTCCGACAGCTTGGGTATCGCCGCGTCGGAGAACCAGACGGGCGAGAACAGGACCTTGAAGCCGGTCGACTTGAGCGAACCCTGCTCACCGTTCACGATTGGCATCGTGTCGAACTTGCATCCGGGGTCCCGCTGGCGCGCGACGGCACCGACCATGAAGCAGGTCGAGACGGCGTCGGTGTAGTCGTTCGTGATGCAGTTGAACCCCCGGGCAAAGAGCTGCGAGACCCTGCTCTCGCCATCCCATTCCAGCCCGTTTAGGTAGTCCATGATCGGGTTGATGATGTTGGTCGTGGCGTGGAAGTTCAGGGAGTCGTGGACGTGCTCCTTGGACGGCTCGAAACCGGAAGACTGGCAACGGTCCATGACGTAGGTCCGCACCTGCAGGACGGTCATCTCGGTCAGGGTCCGCCCGAGGCTGTCGTCCCATGGCAGGCGCTCGTTCAGGAATATCTGCTCCTGTTTCAGTTGATCCCATGCCATGGACAGCTTGGAGGCCTTCACGGCCCTGAGCGCGTTCGCGTACGAGTTGCTCGCCTTCCCCGTGCGCGCGTCGACGTCGAACGGCCCGTCGAAGATGCGGGGCTTCTTGTCACCGACCGCCTTGCCGCCCGCGACCTTGACGGTCCCATCGGTCGCCTCGGCGTCCGGGAGGCTGTCGAGCGGCTCGTCGAAGTCGTCCGAAACAGGACGGTCGGGGATGTGCTTCCCCAGACCGCGCTTGGTGAGCGCCTTGTAGAGGGTCTGATGCGTGATCGGCGTCCCAGTCGACGGCTCCATGTCCAGGCTGTCCCATCGTGGACCGATGAGTCCGGCGTGGTCGGCGTAGCCAGCCGCGCCAGTGGACCACTCTATGAACTCCTGACGTCCGTCGCCTGCGGTCGCATAGTGACAGGCGGCCATGAGCTCGAACCACTCCTGTTGATCCCTGAATTCATCGGGGTCGAGGTGCTCCAGCATTGCCTCCAGTTCTTCCGCCGAGTGTTTCCCGGCGTCGGATGCCGCGTAGTGTGCAGGCCGGGCGGGTCTCGCGATCAGGGCGATCAGGTCGGCGGGGGCAAGCGGGGCCTTGCTGAGGTCCACGCCAAGGGCGTCCCATTGATAGGCTTTCTGCGTGTCAGGGTGGATCGATCCTGCCGCCACGACCTGACGACCGAACGCCTTGAACTCGATGCCGGGATAGTTGCCCTTGCCCAGGCTGTCCCGTGTGACCACAGAGGCGTCCTTCATCATGTAGATGTGCAGGCCCCCCGATCCCGTCTCGACCGTGGGGTACAGGTCGGGGTCCATGCCGGTCCAAAGGACCAGCTCGACGTAGGGGTTCAGCGGGGACGCGAGCGTCTGGCCGTTAGGGAAGTTGCGCGGGTCGACGTCGACCACGAGCTGATCGGCCTTAAGCCTGACCCCAACGTTATCGCCAGCGTCCATGTGCTTCTTAGCGTTGAACGAGGCGTATGGCCGCTTTGTCCAGTTCTTGTGCTTGGGGGCCTTGCCGAGCTGACGCCGTTTGCCGTTCTTGACGTCCGTGTCGCCGTAGTGGTGCAACGGTATGAGCTGCCAGCTTTTGGCGTCGAGGTATGGCTTTAGCGCATCCTTTTCGGGTGCTGCGGCCGCATTTTCCATCTTCATGTCAAAGCCCCGCGCACTTGGCGAGGTAGGCATCCACGGCATCCCGCCGGTAGAAGATCGAACGCCCAAGCTGCACGAACTCGGGACCCTTGGTCGCCTGTCCGGTATTGCGGAGGCTGCGGAAGGTGTTCAGCGTCCCAACCGTGTGGCCGGTGACTTTCGCGACCTCGCCGGTGTCCATCAGGTCTTTCAATGGTACGTCGCGGCTTACTCCCGCGCTATATTCTTCGTCATCAGGCATGTTTCTGGTCCATTCATGGTCTGTTCTTCATGGGGGTGGATCGTCGTTGCGAAGCGGCGATCCACCCAACTGGATCAAGTATGTCGCGCCCGGATGCGCGCGTAACCTAACGTTTCGCAGGCACGCAACGTTCGCTGGCTTAGGGTCTCGACTACGATCGACGCCTTAGGTCGCAGGAACGTCCAGGAAGTCGATGAACCTGTTACCCAAGGGATCGAACTGGACGCCCAGGGTCTCAGCCTCTGGATACTTGGCCTTGTCGAAAAATACCTGCCTGCCGTTCACCGTGGCCATCAGCACCGGATCGCCGAGGTTGTCGGATTGGTCAGGGATGAAGAAGCGTTCGCCAAGGTGAACCCGAGTGTCGCCCGCGTTCATGCGCGCCGTCGGCTTAACCAAAATCGCGGCTGGCGTGGACTTTTCCCACCGCACCTTCTCAGGGAAAATGGCGAGTTCCACCTCAACATCCGTGGCAACGTCGTCGTCGGGAAAAGGCAGTTTCCTTGGCAACCACATCTCTACCGGTATGCCTTGTGCGTAGCCCCGATTTCCTGTGGTCTGCTTGAAGCCCATTTTGAGCCAGAACGGCAGGCTTGCCTCCGGGTTGCACTCCCCTGATAGCCTATTCACCCCGTCAGCATGGGCGCGTGCAAGACCCGCCTGGAACAGAGCGGTCCCGTAGCCTTTGCGCTGGTGGGTGTCCTTCACGCAGGAAATATCAGGCGAGTACCTTCCGACCTGGAACGCTATCGCCTTCCCCTCCTCGCGGACCACCCACAATTCGGAGGTCTCCTCGTGCGCTTCGCGTATGATGTTCCGGTTGCCCCAGAACCCAGAACAGCCGCCGTCGTCGTCCCACTGCGCCTTAAGCCAATGAAGGATGTACTCTAGGTCCTCGTCTTTGGATTGCTCTACGGTCACCGCTTATCTCCTACTTGAATGACGTTTGTTGCCATTCTAGCGGCGGCGCGTCGGCGGGGATATAAACGTTTAGGGGCCTTCTGGCGCGGGCCGGTCGGGGCACGTTCAGTCCCAGCCCGCTTCTCGTCGGAAGTGCGCCAAGTCGATAGCGACGATGCTGGCCAGTTCGGGGTCCCAGCGCAGCGCCTCCTCGTAGAGACCGGGGCTCTCCCAAAACTCTTCGTTCTCGTCTTTTGTGGTCGCCACGGCCGCAGCAGCGGAGCCGAACAGCATCCTCCACTCGCCTTCGTCCTCAGTCCAAGTTCGCAGAGGAAACAGACCCGCAGCCTTGGCAATGACGTTCAGCCCTGTCCAGTCCCAGAAGTTGATGTTGGCGCGACGGCAGGCCTCGAGGGCTGCGTCGAGAGGTGTCATGCCCCTGAGGTCGGGGGCGTCCTCGAGCAGACCGATTGCCAACCCCAGCAGCTTTTCGTCGCCGTCGCCGGTCTGTGCGTAGATGGGTTGATTGAAGTTCAGGACCTCGCTCACGCCGCACCCTCCATCAGGAAGGCGTCGAGGTCGTCACGGTGGTAGCGGACGATCCGCCCGACGGTGCGATAACGGGGGCCAGCGCCCTTGCTGCGCCAGTTGTGCATGGTGCCCTTGGAGACGGAGAGGTAGCCTGCGGCCTCCTCGCTTGTCATCCACGGGGTGTCGGTTCTTTCTTCGGTCATGGCGGTATCTCCTGCATCAGGTCGCGTCCGAGTGGACGGTGATGAGGTCAGATTATCAGCCTGCGACGGCCCGGTATGCCAACGAGCCGCCGCCATCGCACCATCATTCAACGAGGGCCAGCACGTAGTCCTCTAGCGCCTGTGCGTGCGGCCTCAGCGCCTCTACCAGATGAGATTGGTGCACATAGCCACCAGATGCACCCGGCAGCCTCTGACCCAGAAGCAGAGCACCCTCGGCGTAGGGCACACCAGCGGCGATCATGAACGTCCTGGCATGGTGGCGAAGGGCATGGGGCGACGGTATGCCCTTTCGCTTGGGTTCGGCGATCCGACCAGTCGCAGACGTCGGCGACGGCCACAGCCACTCAGACGAGAGCGGTTCGTCGACCGCCATTCTGGCCCTCAGAGTTTCCGTCATCCAGCGGCCAGTCGGGAACGACCATGCGCCACCGACCTTCATGTGCGTGAACGTCAGGATGCCTCGGTCAGGGTCGAAGTCGGCCCGCTTCACGCCAAGCAACGAACTGCGGCGAGCGCCCGTCAACAGGAAGGTGCGATGCAGGTCTCGCATCACCCCCGACGAAGCTGAGGTCTCGTTCCAGAATGTCGCGACGTTCAATTCATCAACCTGCCGTCTAGCAGTCGCAGGCACACGGATTGCGTCTATGGGATTGGCCGCTATCGTCTCGTCATGCCGGCGGGCGGTGTTAATGATCGCTCGCACCGTGCGCATCACCGATCCGCCCGTGGTCCGTCCGTGTCGCTTGATCAGCGTGTCCAAGAGCTCTCGGCAGTCCTGGCGTGATATGTCGGCCACCGCACGACGCCGAAGACGCCCGAGATACTGATCCATGTGATACTGGTAGTTCTTGACCGACGCGGGCGAGAGGTCCCGTTCTTTCAGGTGCGTGGCAAGGGCCTGTTCCAGCGTCATGCCCGTCTCCTCGGGTCCAGCAGTCGGATCGACGCCAGACTGGATTGTCGCCATCAGTTTTCTTGCCTCGTTTCGCGCCTCGCCCAGACGCACAAGGTCGGTGCGTCCAATCTTGACGCGCACCGTGCGGACGTGGCGCTTGTTCCGCCGAACGTCGCCCTGCGCAGCGAAGGTCTTCGTGGTCTTGTGGCAGATGCAGAGTAGGCCTTTGACGTCCGTATCCCTGTGGATGCCCGAGCCTAGCGGGAGGTCACGCAGGCGCGCCTCTGTGAACTTGAATATGGTCATTGATAAATACCGTCCTGAGTACTGTTTCTGGGCACAGCTCGGGTGATGCCGAGTGAGCCGATAGGACGAATATTGCCTTGTTTATATGGGTTCGTACGCCCCGAATTGGCGAGAATGTACCATGATTATAGCGCTCGTCTCGATTTGTAATCAGTAGGTCCGCGGTTCGAGTCCGTGTGGGTACCATTTATAGTTTAAAATCAATAACTTATTTTTCGGTTAGCGACGCAATCGATTGTAGGCAGCTCACAGCACGCACATAGGACGCAGCGACCAAACTGCTGACCACAATGGACTATTCAAAACTGTGCAAGCAAGCGGATGCCACCATCTGACTGGTCTTTCCCCCGTTTCAGCGGACACTCAGGCGGTTGCGGTTTGAGCTGCGATGAACTCGCGTGGTGAGCGCATTTTCAGCCCTGAGTGCGGGTGGTTTTCATTGTAGTCCTCGATCCAAGCTCCGATCAATCCAAGAACTGTCTGGGCGTCCGGTAACGGCGTCACTTGGACGTAATCGCGCTTCAGCGTCTTCACAAAAGCCTCGGAGATGCCATTGCTCTGTGGGCTCTGAACCGGTGTGAAGCAGGGTTTTAGGCCCAACTGGCGAGCGAAGATTCGCGTGTCCTTCGCGATATAAGGCGAGCCGTTGTCGGACAGCATTTCGATGATCGATGGCGCACGATGATCACCAAAGCGGCGTTCCACAGCCTCAAGCATGATGTCGCGAATGTCGGAGCCGCTGATCCCGACGTTCACCACAGCGCGCCAAGCGATGATTTCGCGGTCATGCGCATCGATGATGAAGGCACCACGGACGATGTCACCGTTCCAGCAGGTGAACTCGAAGCCATCGCTGCACCATCGCAGGTTGGAGCGCATGACGATGACCTTGCCGTCGTGAACATGCTCCGGGCGCTCCGTGTATTTCCGCGCCAGAAGCAGGTTGTGCGCCTTCATGATGCGATAGACCCTTTTGTGATTGACGGGGGTCAGCCCTTCCGAGCGCAGTTGCCGGTTCAGGATCGCCGTAATCCGCCGGTAGCCATAGGTCGGTCGGGCCGCCACCAGCGTTGTGATCAGCGGCACCAACGCCGCGTCTTGCGCTTTATAGTAGCGCCGACGCGGCTTCGTCCTATCGTTCAGCCTGTCAAGCAAGTTCGAGCGGGCCACACCCAGCGTTTCGGCCACGACCTTCACTGGAAATCTCCCCTCAGAGGCGACCGCACGTGCAAGATCTGTTTTTTTGAGCGTGACTTGTCCAACGCCTCGCGCAGGATCTCGGCCTCCAGCGTTTTGCGGCCAAGCTGGCGTTGCAGTTCACGGATGCGATCTTCCATCTGTCGGACGACCTGTCTCGCAAGCTCGACCTAGTAACGTCATCATCCTCTGACACCGCGACACTTCCTCCCTCCAGCATGAGCCTGCGCCAACGATACAACAGATTGGGGGCTACGCCATTACGGCGCGCGACCACAGAAATGCTGGCCCGGTCATCCAACGTTTCTTCGACAATGCGCAGCTTTTCAGCCGCGCTCCAGCGACGACGACGGCCGCCATCAGTGATGATTTCTATATCAGACATAAGCACGTGCTCAGGCATATACCTAAGCCTCCATGGTTATGGACCTGTCGCGGTTTGATGCTGCTCCTTTGATAGCATTACTGCAACAAAGGAGACTGACTATGGGACTGAAACGGACAGACGAATTCCGCAAGGAC
>TARA_R110002020_G_scaffold309085_2_pt1 | contig 56416 bp, 38 predicted proteins | sample TARA_R110002020 | Tara Oceans TARA_R110002020 (sample SAMEA4396489) | marine metagenome | biome: Westerlies Biome; feature: [MES] marine water layer (ENVO:01000295) within the mesopelagic zone...; material: water (ENVO:00002006), including particulate matter (ENVO:01000060) such... | reverse complement strand
TTCCTATTATTGGGTTCAGGGCCTGCCTTTGTCGGACAGACAGGCCTGCCCTGAGGTTTAATGCCTTTTATTCCAAAATTGGCAATAAAAAAAGCCCTTGGATCTAAGGGCTTTTGATTTACTTAAGAATGCTTTTGGCTTTGCTGCACTATTTATATTGGCAACACAAGCATTATGAGTGCCGACTAAAGTCTGACCAGCTCTTCTGCGTCTATAGCTTCTTTAAGTCTCGCTTTTATATAGCTATGGCTGTTAAAAAAGCGTTTTCCGTTTTGTCTCTTTAAGTGTACTACCTTGCTGCCATCAGGCATCACTTGCATTTTAGAAACGACCACTTTGCTTTCGAAAAGTGTTTTGTAGTTTGGAATTCCCCCTTTCTTAATGATAAAATTCATCCTCGGTACTTCTATATGTTCATATAGATTTGACGAGGGACTTCCAATCATTAATACCGAACCAACTTCCAAGTCATCAATTTCGTTTGTTGTTGTCGATGCTTGCAGTAATGTAATTCCGCAAATAAAATAAAGTGCTGTTAATACTGTTTTCATAGTTTTACAGGTGTTTTTTAATTGTTTAATCATTTTTACCGCTTAAAAATAATAATTATGGAATATTTTTTTTCTTAAGATTTTCATAAATCGGCCAGTGGATAGGTCCAATTTAGGAGGAGGTGAATGTGGGATGATTATTAGAGTAAATACGTTTATGTTGAAAGTAGGGTTGTAGATTAGAAAAAATATAAATTCCCTTAGAAAAAAACTTCTAAGGGAATTTATATTCAACTAGACTTAGACTTATTAAAACAAACCCATAGCGCCCTTGCGGATGCAATTCGCCGACTTTTATCGTTGAATTAGTTTAAGGGCAGCTCTTCGAAAATCAATGATCAATAAGTTATTTTATAAACCGTTCCTTTAAGGTCTTCACTAACATATAGTTCCCCGTTGGGACCCTGTGCCAATCCACATGGCCTATGCTGAATTGGGCCACTGGGATTTGCAAGGTCGATGCCGGAAAAGTTATCGGCAAATATTTCCCAATTTCCATTAGGTTTGCCATCCTTGAAAGGTACGAAGGCCACCAAATATCCCTTTTTTAGTTCAGGGGACTGTCCATGGAAAGCAATAAAGGCGCCATTCCTATATTTTTCTGGAAACATTGTTCCTGTGTAAAAAAGCAGGTCGTTGGGAGCAAAATGTGCCGGGAATGCCATTAAAGGGTCTATAGCGTTTTCGCTTCCTGTTTTTTCACCGTCGCCCCCATATTCCGGGGCAAGGATATTCTTCTTCTTAAACTGATCGTAATAGATATAGGGCCAACCGGCATCATCACCTTCATGAAGTTCAAATAAAGTTTCTGCGGGCAGTTCTGCACTGTGCTTGGCGGTATAGTGTTCAGGATAAAAATCATGGAAAGCCCCGCGCCCATGAACTACAGCGAATAAGGAGTTGGTCTTGTAATTCCAAGCTGTGCCCACGGCATTTTTAACTCCAGTGGCATAACGCTTACCATCAGCAAAGGATTGGTTTAATTTATCCGCCTTAAATTGCCAGATTCCACCTGCAGAATCCAGTATTGTACAGGGCATAATACCGTTTCCGGTACCCTCTTCCCTACAGCTATCGTTCCAAGAGCCTATGGTAACATAAATGTTGGCATTATCATCCATTACAAATGATTTTGCGTTGTCCCGGCCTTTATCCGCCAATCCATCCACTATATTTTCTGGATTTTCAATATCGATAATTTCTTCATTTTCATTTAATTTATAACGATAGACCCCAGAATTGGAGGAGGTGTATAAATAGCCATTTTTTATCAATATGCCTGTCCCAGGGAGATTGCCAAATTGTTGTTCGGCATCAATTTTCCCATCATTGTCAGTGTCCTTTAAGAGAATAATACCTTTTTCATCCTTTAGTTTGGATCTATTTACATAGATATCCCCATTTTTTGAGACGGTCATATGGCGTAGATTTCCCAAATCTTCCGCAACCACCTGCAATGAAAATCCCTCTGGGATAACAATGTCGGTTTCATTTACGGGTTTAGGTTTTTCTGGAGATTTCTGTTTGCATTGCGTTGTTAATGACCCCAATAAAACGATCATGGATAATGATTTAAGTAGGGGGAAGGAAATTGTGTTCTTCATGAATATGTTTTGGTAAAGTTTGATCAAGAGCTAAAGATAGTATATCAATCTTATTTATTGAAAAAAAAAACAATATATGGCGTCATATGTTCAAGTGTTTTAATTCTTTCTCCGAGTGGTCTTGTGAAAATAATATGCTTATTTTGGTTGTTGGATTATTTGTTCATCGGGGCGCAAAGGAAAAAGGAACCAAGCTAATGGATTACAACAAAATCAAAATAACGGAGAATCAAGCCATCAATATTGCCCTTGAGAATTATAACATTCAAGGTACGGCCAAGCCATTGCCAGGGGAAATCGATTTTAATTTTAAGATCGATGCAACGGACGGAGCGGAATATATTTTAAAAGTCTCCCGTCCAGACGAGAACGCGGATTATTTGGATTTTCAACAGAAATTGCTGCTATATGCCAATGATCAAGCAAAGGATTTAACTGTACCGAAGGTTATTCGGGATAGACAGTGGAATCTGATTTCGGAAATTAAGGATGAATACGGAAATATTAGAAAGGTACGCCTTCTGTCCTGGATATCAGGTAGGGTGTGGAGCACGGTAAACCCACAATTGGACAATCTTCGGGATAGTCTAGGGGGACAATGTGGGAGACTTACCCGGGCCTTGCAAGGTTTTGACCATCCCGAGGCCCATCGGAAATTTGTTTGGGATATAGCGGAAGGGGCTTGGACAACGGATCATCTCCACCTCTTTAGCGGTGAGCAAAAAGAGATTGTCTCCTATTTTCAGGACCAGTTCAAGCAGGCACGGTCCGGTTATTCCCAGTTGCGCAAGGCAGTAGTACACAATGATGCCAACGACAATAATGTGATTGTTTCCCAAGACCTGATCAGTCCCAAAGTGGTCTCTGCCATAGATTTCGGGGATTCGGTTTATACCCAAATAATCAATGATCTGGCCGTGGCCTGTGCCTATGCCATCATGGGGCACAATGATCCGTTGGAAGCGGCAATACCAATTGTAAGGGGCTATCACCGTTCATTTCCTTTAGAAGAGAATGAATTGGAACATTTATATATGGCCATCGCCATGCGCTTGGTGATATCCGTTACCAAATCGGCCATCAATAAAAAGGAGGAACCGGACAATACCTATCTCCTGATAAGTGAAAAGCCGGCATGGGAGTTATTGCGGAAGTGGAAGGATGTAAACGCCGATTTTGCGCACTATAGTTTTAGGGAGGCCTGTGGCTATAGTGCCCACCCCAAAGAAGAAACATTCGCGGCATGGGCCAAAAAGCAGAACCTTTCTCTGGATAAACTATTTCCCACTATAGGTTCCAACACTATACATCCCCTAGATTTAAGTGTGTCCAGTAAATGGCTTGGGCATGAAATGGACTTTAATGACCTGGATTTTTTTCAATATAAGCTCAATAAATTGCAGCACAAACACCCTACAAGAATTTTGGCAGGAGGTTATTTGGAGCCGAGGCCCATTTACACTACATCCTCTTATGATAAAATAGGGAACACCGGAAGGGAGAGCAGGAGTATTCATTTAGGGGTCGATTTTTGGTTGCCGGCAGATACCCCTGTGCATGCCCTTTTTGACGGGGAAGTGGTTACCGCTGTCAATGATGAAGGGGATAAGGAATATGGCGGATTGGTCATTTTAAAACATCAGGAAGAAGGCTCGGAGTTTTATACGCTTTACGGGCATTTGTCCGTGGCCAGTGCTACAAGGTATGCGGTTGGATCAATAATAAAGGCTGGCGACGTCATAGGCGTTTTGGGGAACTGGCCAGAGAACGGTAATTGGGCCCCACATCTACATTTTCAGATCATGTTGTCCATGCTTCAATATAAGATCGATTTTCCCGGAGTGGCATACCAAAGCCAGCTTGCCGTATGGAAAAGTCTTTGTCCGGATCCCAACCTTTTGTTCAAGACCAAGGGTCTTGTGGAAAGGCAAGCTACCTCCAATTCGGACATCATCGGTTATAGAAAACAACATTTGGGCAAAAGTTTAAGCCTGCAATACAAAGTGCCCATTAAAATGGTACGTGGGGCAGGGCAGTACCTAATGGACCAGTACGGAAGAAAATATCTGGACACCGTAAACAACGTGGCCCATGTTGGGCATGAGCATCCGGAAGTAGTGAGGGCAGGGCAGGAACAAATGGCCTTGATCAATACCAATAGTCGCTATCTGCACGAAAATATCAATGCGTTGGCCAAGGAGCTGTTGGAGACTTTACCTCCTGAACTAAGTGTACTCCATTTTGTGAATTCGGGCAGTGAGGCCAATGAACTTGCAATAAGAATGGTAAAGGCGGTAACCAATGAAAGGGATATAATTGCCTCCGAAGTCGGCTACCACGGAAATACCAATATGTGTATCGATATAAGTTCCTATAAGTTTGATGGCAAAGGAGGCAAGGGCGCCCCTGAACATACCCATATTTTCCCACTTCCCGATGCTTTTAGAGGGAAGTACCGCGGGGAAAATACGGGGGGGGAATACGCTTTGGAGGTTAAAAAGCAAATAGACAATGTACAGGCCCAAGGTAGGGGAGTAGGGGCCTTTATCATAGAGCCGATTATTAGCTGTGGAGGACAGATAGAGTTGCCGGAGGGGTTCTTGGCAAATGCATATCAATATGTAAGGGAAGTGGGGGGATTATGTATTTCCGATGAGGTACAGGTAGGTTGTGGGCGTATGGGCAGTTCCTTTTGGGGCTTTCAACTACATGGGGTAGTTCCTGATATTGTTACCATAGGCAAACCCTTGGGCAATGGACATCCCCTGGCCGCGGTAGCCTGTACCCAAGAAGTAGCTGAAAAATTTGCCAACGGAATGGAGTATTTTAACACCTTTGGGGGGAATCCCGTATCCTGCGCCATTGGTGCCGAGGTTCTAAGGGTGGTAAAACGTGAAAAGTTGCAGAAACATGCCTTGGAGGTCGGAAACTATCTGAAGAAAGAACTTATGGCCTTGGCATTGAACTTTCCAATTATCGGAGATGTAAGGGGACAGGGTCTTTTTTTAGGGATAGAGTTGGTGAACGCTAAAATGCAACCTTTGGCGGCCCAGACCGATTATTTGGCCAACCGAATGAAGGACCATGGTATTCTTATGAGTACCGATGGTCCGGACCACAACGTTCTTAAAATTAAACCCCCTATGGTCTTTTCCCAGGAAAATGCAAAGGAACTAGTTTTTTACCTCAAGAAGATTATGGCCGAAGATTTTATGCAATTGTAAGTGATATTATTTAATTAACTAAATAAACATCGTTATTGTTAGGCATAGCACAGTCGGGGTTTGTCAGGTCTAGCGGATCCCGATGGTTATCGGGAGAGACCTTAATCTGAACATACAACAACCTATAACCTCTCGACTCCGCCCGTCTGCCGCCGGGCAGGCTCGAGGAGACAATAACATTGACGTGTATTGTTTCATAGCTAGTTATCTAAATTTCATTTTTATCCAATTCATGCCAACTATTTTTCTTAAAAAATGAAGTCTTGGAAATAATTTGGGCCATGGTATCGGTTTCTAAAATTAAGCAAAATGAATTGTCTAGGTTGATATTGTGTGGATAGTACAGTCGGGGTTTGTCTGTCAGGTCAAGCGGATTCCGATAGTTATCGGGAGAGACCTCAATTGCCAAAAACCTCCCCACTGCGCCTGCCTTCCACAGGCAGGCTCTAGGAAACGGTGCCATATGGTTATTGTAGAGATTCAGAATTGAAATCCTTAGTAACTATAAAAATTAATCCATTATAAACTTGGCTCCCAATTCAAATATGCTGGCACTTAGACCGGTGGTTCTTTCGTATTGGTTAAATCTGAAACTAATGCTCTTTAAACCGAATTTCCAAACTTTGCTCTGGGTAAAAATATCCTTGTAGGTTATGCCGAAACCGTATTGATTACTATCAAATTCGGACAGGTCATAATCCGAGGTATAGTACTGGTAGGTTGATAATGCCGTTTCCTTGGCGTAAAAATAATCGGAGGCTGTTTGTGTATAATAGCGGTACATAGGATATACCGTAAATTTTTCCGATATTTTTATGGGTATTTCCAAACTTCCGGTATAAGCGGTAACCCCCCAGTCGTCATAATAGTATCTGAAGTAAGCGCGAAGGCTCATTTGATCGTTCAGGTAATACGAAAGCCTGCCTCCAACAGGTAATTTAAACCTTGAAGAAGGCAATAATTCAACATTATCCGCCAATTGAAAATCTTCTATAAAAAAGTCGTTCCTATCTTGTAAATATACCCTTTGGTGAGGGGTGGAAAGTAGTCCGTCCTGAAGAACAAAATCTAGCGACAGGGACGCCTGGAAGCGCTTGCTGATAATCTGGGAAAAATTGAGGGAAAGGGAATAAGAATTTCGGTTTAAGTCGTTAAACTCGTTAAATAATGGAGAATAGGTGCCCGTACCAGTAATTCGATTATCAAAAAAACCGTTCCGTAATTCAATGGGGTATTGCGGATTATAGGTATCCAAATATACCTGCCCGCTAATACCAAGTTCTGTATTTTTTTCGTTCATGAGATGGGTATAGCCCCCTCCGAAACCAATGGAAAAGTAATCGTATTCGGCAGATACGGCTATATTACCGCTTAGGATTTTATTTCTGTCCTTGGAACTATGTATAAAGGTAGGGTGAAAATAAGTGAGGGCATCACTTCGGGAAGCGCCCGAAGATTCCACCCAGGGACTAGCTGTTTTATTCCCGTCAAACGGGTTAATATTACTGGAGGAGGCGGAGGTATAGGCAGATATTCCTGCATCCAGACTTAGTACGTTATCTTCCCCTATAGGGATGCTAACAATAATCGTAGGGGTCATATCCGTTAATTTTTCCGTTCCTTCCCCGCCGGTTACAGCGGCATTGTCTCCGTCCTGGCTATAATAACTATACAGCAATTCTACCTCCGGGGTTTCCAATACTTTTTTTATATACTCTTGATTATTGCCTTGGGAGAATCCGCCCCAAGAAATCAACCCGAAAAATACTATAAATCCTATTCCTTTCATTCTATTTTAATTGCATCCGCACCCACCACCTGTTTTGCCTCCATTGGCACCTGCAGCGGCTTCCCGATATATGTGAAAATTGGTTTCGAACCGCTCCAAGCTTTTGGTAGCCAAGTTCATTTCTTCATCGTTGAGGTATACCTTGTCGTATTCCCTTACCGCAACACATGAGGATAGTGATAATATGCCAATAAAGAGTATGATAAATTGTCGCATAGTGTTATTGGGTTTTGTTAAGTTCAATGTTTTCAGAAGTGTGTATATGATTGTGATCATCAATAATAATGCATTCCACCCCTTTAATTTGGTTTATCATGTTAAGTCCCGTTTCCGCTCCGGTAATGAAAACCGAGGTGGCCAGTGCATCACACAATTCAGCACTAGGGGCAAAAATGGTAACACTAAGGATGCCTGTAGAGGGGTAACCGGTCCGGGGGTCAATAATATGGCTATATTTTATCCCATTAAAAGTGACATATTTTTCATAATTACCGGAGGTGGCTACAGCCGCATTGACTACAGGGAACCAGGAGAATATGTTGTCTTTGTTAAGAGGGTTGGTAATGCCCACCATCCAATCGGTTCCATCGGGTTGTTTTCCCCAGGTGGTCAGGTCCCCCGAAGCATTAATAATTCCGGACTTAACACCTTCGGCCTTTAGCATACCTCTTACCTTATCGGCGGCATAGCCTTTTCCAATGGCACCAAAACCTATTTTCATACCCTCCAACTTTAAAAACACCGTTTGTAACTTCTTATCGAGTACAATATTTTGGTAGCCTATCTTGGCAACAGAATTTTCTATGGCTTCTTTAGTGGGCATTTCGGTCATGCTGCCGTCGTATTTCCAAACTTTATCAATGGAGGCATAGGTAATATCGAAGGCACCGTCGGTAATTTTGGAGACGGTGATGCATCGCTCAATAAGGTCTATTAATTCCTGATCAACTTTTACCGGATTTACACCTGCATTATTATTGATTTTGGAAGTTTGTGAGGAAGGGTTCCATGAGGAAATCAAGTTTTCTATTCTGGTGATTTCTTCAATGGCTTTATCTATATAATGGTCAGCGGTAGCTTCATCTTTTGCAACTATAGTAATATCGAACCTACTTCCCATTAATTTTGTGGTCCGTCTATGTGCTATGTCCTGAGCAAAAACGAAACATGGGATTATAAATGCAATTGCGAATAATAATGGGTTTTTCAACCTTCAAACGATTTTAAAAGTGCAATATATTCCTTAACGGACATATTTTTGAATCCAGTTTGGCCCAGGATATTTCCACTGGCATCCAAAACTAGGACCAAGGGGAAGTATCCGTTTTTATTATACTTTTCTGCGAGTTGGGCATTTTTAGTCTTTTGTTCCTCTGGGAGCTGGTTGGCTTTTTTTCTTGGAAAATCTGCTCTGAGCATTGTCCAATGGCCTTTAGCATAATCTTGAAATTCAGAGGACTGCCAAATACTTTTGTCCAATTTAATGCAGGGGGCACACCAATCGGAACCAGAAAAGACCAATACGATATTTTGATGTTTTTCTTTTGCGAGGGCAGCTGCGTCCGACCAATTACTTTCCCATTTTTGAGCGCTTAGGAAACTTGACAAAAATAGGGCCATTATTAAAGTCCACTTCTTCATTACAGAATGTTTAAGTGATAAAAATATAGCTTTTGGGTATATCAAAACATGATAACTATCAGTACGTTTTGTCGGGCATAAATTAATTCCTTACAACTTTATATTAATCAAATTACGGTAAATGAATGATTCGTTTATGTAGGGATAGGGGATTAATTTTTTAAGTTAGTTAACCATCCTACCCATTGTTCGGTCCAACTAGCCAAATGCGTCTCTTGCAGGCCCAAGGCAAAACCGTGACCGCCGGTTGGGTAGATATGCATTTCGGCAGGAACTTGGTTCTTTACCAATGCCGTATAGAATAGAAGGCTATTCTCTACGGGTACTGCTTTATCATCTGAAGCGTGCAGTAAAAAAGTGGGAGGGGTATCTGTAGTTACCTGTAATTCGTTGGAGAAATGATCTACCATTTGTTGGGTAGGATTTTCTCCCAGCAAGTTTTTTCTGGAGCCTCCATGGGTATTTGGTTCCCCCAAGGTAATTACGGGATAGGCCAAGGTCATAAAATCTGGGCGGGCACTAAGTTGGTCAATATCATCCTGCTTGGCATACACCACTTCATTATAGTGTGTTCCCAGGGTGGAAGCTAAATGTCCACCTGCCGAAAAGCCAATAATACCAACATTATTGGGGTCTATATTCCACTCCCCGGCCTTGGACCGCACTGTCCTTAAGGCCCGCTGGGCATCCTGTAAGGGTACCTTGTGTTTTTCTGTGACCGACTTGGAATTGGGCAATCTGTATTTAACAACGATTCCGGCAATGCCTTTGCCATTGAGGAATTTTGCAAAATCGGTTCCCTCCCAGTCATAGGCCAATATGCCGTAACCGCCTCCCGGAAAAATCAACACTGCCTGCCCCGTGGCTATTTTTTTGGCGGGTAGATATACCTCAATTTGAGGGACCTGCACCTTGGCTATCCTTACAATGTCTGCGCTTACTACCTCCTCTTTTTCATCGGTTTTGATGGAATTGGGAATGTCGTTGGGCCAAAGCGGAAGTACGGTATTTTGTGCAAAAGTGGTCATAGAAAATAAACAGCTAAAAAGGAAAAAGAATGGTTTCATCTTAATTTTTGAATATGTTGATACGGTTAAAGATAGAAAATATCGATTAACAAAAAAGTTTAATGTTTTTCAAGGGCATCATTGTTCCAAAAGTGTGTTCCTAAAAATTATTTTTGCCCATATAAGCCCTGTTTTTTAATACCTATAAATTATTGATTTTTAGTTTTTGATACATATTAGTTATAGGTAAGTTTTCAAAAGACTGATGATAAGCGAGTTATAGTTATGTAGTATTATGGCGTTATTAAGGCAATGGGATTTTTGAGAAAGTTCAATGAAAGAGGGTCGCCTCAGGCATTTCGACCTTAAGGAAGAAACCGAAGGTTCACGAATTCCCCTGAAATAATCTTGACATGAGCTAAATCACACTAGTAGCTCAACCAAAATATCAATTGTGAGAACAATGTTACAGCTATGAACATAAAAAATGTGCACTAACCAAAACCAATAGGTTCGACTTCTCGTCGTCCCGAAAAAGGGACTCTGTCAAAGTGACTACAACAGTCATTTCGAACGCATGAGAGAAACCGAAGGTTCACGAATACCCATAAAATAAAAATGTCATGAGCTTAATCACACAAGTAGCTCCACTCAAAGCTGAGGTGTAGCTAAAACCTTTAGGGGAACCAAATATGCGCGACTTCTCTCCCCAAAGCTATCGGGACTCTTAAAAAGGGCAACTCATTTTGAAGTGACTATCCCAATCCAATTCCAGCAAAATAACATTAACTCTATAGGCTTCAAGCATCATCTTTAAAGGGAAACTTAAAATACTATTTGTTTGGACCCCTTGTTAATTGGGACTGGTGAACATGTTTTTAGGGAGATTTTTTTAAGTTCGGAGTGGAATCCCGGTAATTTGATAGGGCTTCTTTTAATAAATCTTTGTAATCCTGGTTGTCCGTGCTTATTTCAAAGTTTCCCTCCTGAGATATATTTTCGGCCAAGGTATTGTTATAGGCTATACTAGGTGTGCTTCCTTTGGAAAATAGATAGTTGTTTCTCACAACATTGGTTGAGGCTCTATGGAAGCGAAGTGGAGATTTGGCAATGTTGTAAATTAGGTTGTTTTCCACAAGCACATTCTTGGTGCCTTCATCCAAGAACATCCCATTGCTCTCAGCCCTTCCGGCATTCACGGAAATATCATGAATATGGTTGCCGACCAATTTGCTTCCTGGTTGCAGGCCCAACATATATATTCCGCCTCCATCACTTAGAGTTTGCATTACATGATGAATGTGGTTTTCTGCAATAGTATTGTCCCTACAAGGGGTTGCCTGAGGGCTCCACATCCAACCAATGGAAATACCGGTGTAGGGAAGGTTGTAAATTTCGTTGTTTCTAAGTTGTGTTTCAGAGGTTAGGCCACACCAGATTCCAACAGCACCGTAGAATTGCACTCCGCAATCTGAAATATTACTCTCTTGCACCTTGTTCCCAACCGCTGCCTGTTCCGGGGCAATTTTCCACCAAGGTTCTCCAGAGACCAATCGATCTTGTCCTTCACCGATCATTATCCCGTTTCCAGAAATATCCCAAAGGGTGCATCTTTTTATGCTGCAATTGCTACTACCGGTTCCCAACCAGATACCACTTCCTCCCAAGGAGGAGAATTTACAATTTTCAAATTTGATATTTTTGGCCCAGCGGGTCTGTATGGCTGCCGGGACTACCGCCCATTCTTTTACCCCCACTTGGGTATCAAAATGGCATGCCTGAATACCTGCGTAGATTTTGTTAGGGATATTATATCTGCAATGTTCAAAACTTATCCCTTCAAAACTAATATTGGATATGGGTTCCTTTTCTGTGCCATCCAAAAGCACTAAGGATTCCGCAACTGGGGCTTCTACGGTAAATTGGTTTGGGTTCTGGTTCAGTGGTAGTTTAAGGTATATTTTAGACATTTCGGTATCCAAGTACCACTCATAATCCACATCCAAAAATTCGATTGAATTTTCTAGGTAATAACGTGGATTGGGTTCCCAGTTATCCAGATTAAAAAAATTTAGACCTTTTGCCCCTATCGAATCCACAGCAGAAATAGTGTGGGTTTCGAATGCTATATTTTTAACTGGTATTCTTGTTATGGACCAATCGTGCAGCAAAACGAGTTCCACTTCCTTAGGATTTTTGGGAAGGGGGAAATCTTCTGGATAAAACGTAAAATTGGTTCTTCTGTCGGCCCCCACTTGCTTTACCCTTAAATATTCCTTATTGGGATGTCTGGCGCGAACGGCGCGTTTGCTATGGACGAACAACTCCCGGAAATTACCAATATCTTTGGGAATTTTCGCCTCCCACATCCCCTCACTCAAAGAAGTCCAATTATTTATTGCTACGGATCCGGATATTATGGGTGCCGAGCCTTGGACCGATCTGAATTCAATGGGGACTTTGTTCTTATTTATTTGGGAATCAATTTTTATGGGATGTTTAATGCGATATGTACCATCATTTAGCCATATTACAATCTTCCGTTGAGTCTTGGAAATCTTGGATTCCAATTGTTCTGTGGCCTTATGTAGAGTTTTAAAGGGTTTGTCATACGTCCCGGAATTAGTATCTGATCCCAAGGGCGAAACATATATTTCCTTTATTTGCTGTGCTGCTGAGCAATTTATCCACAGAGCAAAAGTTGCCGTGGCCAGTATGCTTAGGTATTTTTTTCTGTGTATTCTTTTTGTTGATTTCATATTAATCAAAATAAAGGTCTTTCCTAGAAAATCCGGCAATTACTTGGGTTGGTTTTTGTTTTTTGGTATTATAGGTCAATCAGAATTCCCATTTTGCCTTTATTAGGTCTTTATTTCTTTCCATAGTTGCTTAATAGAAGCCATGTCGGCTTAAGGGGTTAACCATATTTCTTGACCAGGTTGGGTTTCAATTATCAATATATCGCCATCCCATTGGGCGTTAACTTCATCTTTAATTGAAAATTCCTTATTTGAAAAGGGATTCATAAGTCGGACCTCCCCGCCTTTTTCAGAAACGATCTTTACCCATTTTAGTTTCCCGTCCTGTTTTTGAGCGGAAATCAAAAAAGCACCTTCTGTCCGCAATTTGCTAAATCCAACGTTTTTCCAATCGGTGGGAATGGCGGGAAAAAGCCGTACTGTTCCGGTGTGACTCTGTATCAGCATCTCCTGTAGGCCGGCAGCAAAGGCAAAATTGCCTTCCAAGGTAAATGGCCTATAGGTGAAATTCGATTTTCCGGTACCCGATTGGTCACCGTTAACGTGAAAACTATTGGGTAGTACAAAGGAGGTGGCAAAATCCTTTAATGCTTTTGCAGCTCCTTCCCCATCAAAAGCCCGTGCTTTTAGATTTCCCAGCCAGCTAAAGGAATAGCCTACCCATTGCCCGGAACCAGTGGCATCCAAGTGTGCAATGGTTTTTTCTATGATCTCCATATCCTTTGAGCCGTTTGCAGGGTCTATTAGCCCTAGGGGATGAATGGCCATTAGATGGGAGAAGTGCCGGTGCGATTCGTTGAAAGGTAGGCTAGGGGAAAACATAAGTCCATGTTCATTCACAGCATAATCCGGCCATTCTTTTAACGAAGCTTTCCATTGGTCTGCCTCTTTCTTCAGCCCAAGCTCCAATGCCAGTTCTGCCGCATGGGAATAGGTCCATTTAATCAGGGCAAGGTCAAAATTGGTGATATCAGCAAACCAGGCCTCTCGGGAATTGTTATGTATCTCAGGGCTTGAACTCAATGGTAGTTTTCTTTTTCCATCCTCCCCCAAAACCGACAATTCATTAAAATGAATTGCGACCTCCTTGATCCACGGATAGGCCTCGTTCTTTAGGAAATCACGATCCATGGTATAGCGCCAATGCAGATAAAAATGTTGCCCCAACCAAGCCCCTACCGTTGGGCCGAAGGAATATTGGATCCAACCGCCCATGGGGTCTCCCGTTAGAGTGGTAACCCCGGGTACATTAAGTCCGTTAGTGCCGTAGAAATCTTTGGTATATTTTTTAAAAGTAGGCTTGTATTGGGTAAGCCAGTCGATAAAACCTTGTTCCAGATCCAGATGATTTCCGGAATAGGTGGGCCAATAACTTAATTGTGTATTAAGATCATGATGGTAGTCGCCTTTCCAGGGCGGTAATTTGCCATTATCCGCTGTCCATACACTTTGCAGGGATATGGGTGGAGCCCCTTGTCTGGCTGCCGATCCCAACTTGTACATTTCCATATACCATTGATTCTGCAATACAGGGTCCGGAACTTTTATAGTAGATTGGTTCCAGAATGCATTCCACCAAGCCTTATGACTTTCCATGGATGACGCCATTCCTAACTGAAGCCCTTTTGTTACTACTTGTTCTGCAGTTTCATTGGGTACTTTATCCGAGGTTTGTGAGCTTATGCTCCAGCTTCCCTGTATTCCTTTTGGTGTAGGTTTCCACTGAGTGTGTACCTGAAATTTAAAATCGGACCATCCTTTCTGATCATAGTTAATAATATGGTCATTTTGGGTAACCCTGCCCCCATCATAATTTAACCTTCGAAGATCTTGCCCTGTTACGGGGTCGTTGGCACCTTCTTGTTTCACCGATACATAGGCAGGTGGAATTATGCTGGGATTCAAATCTCCGCTAACGTTGTCAAAGGTATACCAGCCCAAAGGTTCAGTGGCATGGACAAAGATTTTAAGTATGGCGCCATTCTTCCATTTTACTTCGCAAATTGCTGAATCCACATTCAGTTTTACAGATGCTACCTCTCCCAATCCCTTCACGTCAAATTCCAAGGCACCTCCGGGAATTTTGGAAGGTGCAGGTAATTGGTCATAGGGTACATCATAACGGTCCTGTACATTTTTATAAGTGTCTTTTTCCCATTGCTCCTGTACCCAATCAAAACCGTAGTTCGGGAAATCTAGATTTTCCATGGGACGGAGATCCCACAGATCCGCTCTGTCCAAGGATAATCGCAGCTTTCCGTCATTTTCCCAAACCAAGGCTCCCACAGTTCCATTTCCCAAGGGAATAGCTTCGTCCCAACTAGTGGCCAACTTATCGAACTCCAGTTTGTATTTAGGAACTCGACCGAGTTCCATTTCGTTTCTTTCAGATTTGCAACTCCATAAGCTGATAACTATGGCCAGGAGGCATAATGTTTTAGCTTTCATGTGTATTGTTTTATTGTTCAATATATTACGAACCAAGTACTATCATTGGCAGGAATTTCCACTTTTAGTTCCACGGAATAATCCCTTGCCAATTTATAGTCGGTTCTTTTTCCTTCTTTTTCCTGAATACTTACCGTATCGGTATGTCCAGTATAATATAGGGGGAGTTTTATGGTTTGGGTCAAGGTCTCGTTGGTTGGGTTAAAGAACAAGGCCATCCCTTTTTCATTCAATTCCGGGTCAACGTGCATAATTCCATCAATTTCCCTTCCGTTGGCCCTTTTTAAATGGAAAATAGGTGCGTTAAGGATGTTCCGGTATTTCTTGTACCAATCAACGACTTCAATTACCGTTTCCTTCGTTTTTGGGGTGTCATATAACCGCGGTCCCCTATAGCAGGCTTGTACTCCCATCCCGTAATTCTGCACCATATGTGCCTTATATGCGTTTAAATGGGTGTCCAAAGGCTCAATTGTAGCCTCCGCTCCCCCGCCATGATATTCAGTAAGGGGCACAAAGGTCCAGCTCATACTTGGAAGCCTATCATAGGTGCCGTCATACATATTTTGTCTCCCGAGCACCAATTGACGTTGTCGGGGTAGGGACCAATTGACCTCCCTATATCCAATACCGTTTTTGGTACTGCCACTAAGATAATACCAATCCGGGATATTTAGGGAAATTCCTTTTTCGTTGCACCATTTGTAGAAATCGGTAATTCGTTTCCAAGATTTCCATTGGGAATCTTCTACCCCTTTGTGGCCTACATGTACTGTTGAGGCACATAATTGACCCGGGTAGGAACCATCGTGTTCCAAAAGGTCAAAACCTGTTTTTTCGAAGAAAGTCCTCAATTTCTCAAAATAATCAATTCCCCATTGGCTGTTTAGGCAGGGCGAACTACCGTGAATTACGCCACCTCTCTTGCCGGTTTCTGGATTAATAACGTCTACTTCCTCACTTATCCACCTACTGGACAACAAGGAATATCCACCCAATTCTATGCCCTTGGAGTGTGCGTAATCTGCCAAGGCCTTGAATTTTCTTGTATTGGCATCGGATAGGTCTTCCATATTCAAGCCACTGCCAAAACTCAAAATGACCATTTCATAGCCTGTTTCCGCACATTGGTCAATAGCTGTCCTTACTTTAATGTCATCGGTGGTGGTCAGATGTAAAAATAAGGGATTTTCTGTAGTCCAAGGGGCTATTAACTTATACATGGCATTGGTATATAGGCCCTTACGCTGCTTGTCGTGACTGTCGAAAGGCATTTCCCAGATTCTGAACGATTCAAAATTGGTAGCTGGGGAAATGGTTTCACTGGGTCCGATCGGTAATTTACATTCCAATAAACAGGGAGTGGATAATAAATAACTGGCCTGTGAAGTATAGCGTGGATCTTTTTCCCAGTGGACAACTTTATTCGCATTTTTCATGGACATGGAATGAAACTCAAAATCGCTTTCCACATGTATGTTGGGAGTTTCCCATCCTTTTTGTTTTTCTACTGCACTTTCCGCCTCCACCATGGCAAGGATTTCGCTCTTAAAATTATTCAGAACAACGGACTTGTTTCCATGGTTATCAATGGTGAACCATTTGCTGATCAAAGGAATGCCATCATAGATTTCATAATGTACCTTCACTTCCAAATCTGGAAATTCCGGATGGGCATATGAAAAAGAAATTTGTTTTCCTTTGGTCGGTGTCTTGGATTTGGAAGACCATCTTTTGTTGGGCCATTGGATACGTTCCTGTATGTCATCAACAATAAAGTTGGTTAGTTGAAATGATCCGGCCGGACTCCACATTTGGTCCAACCATTCCTTTTTTAAATAACCGTATTCAATTTGGCCGTCCAAGCCTCCAACTGTGTATTCCGCACCGTCTATGGTAAGCATGGCCTCCGGGCTCACCCCTCGCAAGAGCGATTCTCCATTCACCAGATTTTTAAATTCGACCGTGGCACAATTTGGGGTAAGTCGGAAGGTTCTACTGATCAAGCCGTTGGAAATTACAATCTCCTTTTCATTGGCCTGTTTATAAACAAGTGATGGTAGATCTACTTTCTTTATTAACCAATCAGAATTCACCCCATTTTCATATACTTTTTGGCCAAGGGGCAATTTTTGAATGAGAGGTTTTATGTGCTTATTAAAAGAGGTATCAACGGTTTTTAATTTATTGAAATAATCGGCATCTACCAATTGGGGTTGGAAAGTGCCATAATGTATAGTGGGCTCGGCCCAAACGGCATGGTCGCCAGAGATACCATCGCCCATATCCTCCACAGCGAGCTCCAAGACCTGAATTCCTGCGATGTCTAAATTTACGTCAATAGCCTTGCTGCCGCCGCTAATTCTTTTGCTTTGCCACAGTACTTTGCCATCTCCCTTTATTATGAATCTCACACTGCCTTTGTCTATGGTATCCGCTGAATTGGCTACCCCTACAAAAGTCTTGATATCGTTATTTAGGGTAAAGAAAAGTTTGTTGCCATCACTTAGGGTATTGAATTCAACATCCTGTGGAAAGTCCTGCTTATCCTGTATTCCTACCCGAGTGCGTAACCTTTGGCTCTTGCCGCCCAAGAAGAAAAATAACTTACTTCCGGACAGGGTACCAATTCCCTTTTTAAAAGTTTCACCCCCTATTTGTATAGGCAGTCCGTTTATGGCCTTGTCTTTTTGGGCTGGCCACCAGGCCTGTTCCGGTTTGTCAACATCCAAGTCGGATAGGCTCAAAGTCCCTTTTTCGGAATGCTGTGCATGGGTGGTTATGGAGAATAACAAAAAAAGTGGTAAATATATTTTTAGGAATTGCATTGGGATTTATATCTTAATTATGGTGTTTTTAGGTTCTTATGGTACAATAAAAATGTATTTTTAATAACAGAGATCTCCTAGCAGTTGGTTGGCAATTGCCGACATATAGGTTTTTAAAGTTAGTAACTATTTGTATTTCGGTGAAAATTCCACTCTATGCATTATTAAAAATATTAACTATTTGTTAAGTCACTATAAATATATCGACCAATAGCGATTTCGAATGGCTTAGTAACGGAATATTGGCAATTATCCTTGGATTATGAGATTTGGGCTAGTAGAGGGTTAACGAAGTATGTTACTGTGTTCGTCTTTATAGGTTGGTTTGGGGTAGTTTTTTTTCGTTAGGGTAAACGAGAATTTTAAAAAATGTTTGGAAGAACTATGGGCATATAATCTTAGGAATATGCTTAACGGATTCGGCAAGATGATTCTTGATAAAATTATTAATTTCCCATTGATCTTCCAGTGGTATTCTAGTATTGGCCTTGTATATGGAATAGGGGTGTGGACCATATTCAGGGGTGATGGTTATATAGGAGCGTTTTTTTTCCAATGCCTTTGCGATCATAAAACCCCACCATTCGGTAAAGCGTTGCAGCTCAGTTTTATAATTCCTGTCCCTAGGATCTATGACCTGCGGACTCTGGGCCGACCCTACCCTTGCGTGAATGTGATAAGTGTGCTCAATGGCTTTTTCAACCGCATAGGCCTGATTTTCCAGTAAGGATTCGGCAACGCAACACCAATGGGATAGATCCGAAGTGAGTTTCAGAAAAGGATATTCCTCCAAATACGATAAACAGACATGGGCAGCAAAGGAAAACCTGGAGCGGTGGGTTTCGTGGGTAATGGTAACTCCGGATTCCAATTCTATTTCATGGGCCGTTTCAATTAGGGCGGAGTTTTGGCGGCGGGTAAAGAAGTCCATGCCAGTATGCGAATTCACGAATAGGGGGCTGGCTTCCACAAGGTTGTGCAAATGCCTTTTGTACTGTTCTTGATGCTTGGTAAAATTTACCTCCTTGGTTTCCCAATGTTGGGCTACAAAATCCAGTTCCAAATCCTGGAGCATGGAACATATTTCGTTCTTTTTAATGCTTTCTAAGGGAAGGTCTATTTCTACGCCTTGATAGCCGGCTTTTTTTATATTGTTTAAAAAAACGGGCCAAGGTATTTCAGAACTTCCCCAACGTGGATATATAAATTTAATTTGCACGCATTGTATTGTTTTAATTTCTCTGTTTTCTTTCCCCGGTATGATCTACCCCTTGTTCCCTTTCAAATTCTATCATTTTTTTGGGTCTAAAGTTTAAAATTAAAGCTCTTCTTTGGGTATCGGTAGTGTTGCCCTGGCTAAAATGAAGCGTAAAGCCATCATGAAAAGTACATCCACCAGGATTTAAGGGAATACTTAATGCCTTTGAGCTGTCGGTTTCGCAATATAGTGCTCCGCCATTGGGCAGATTTTTGTGGGGTAGAATGGGTTTGCCATCTGTTTTGGGGATAAACCACATACATCCATTTTCCTCAAATACCTTGTCCAACGCAATCCAACAACTAGCCGATCTTTTGTCGGGCATTGCAATCCAATAGGCAGCGTCTTGATGCCATGGAGTTGGGGTATTGGTATGGGGAGCCTTGTTGATCATCATGTCAAAATCCAGTTCCATATCCTCCCCAAGTAGAGCTTTTGCCCATTGTTCCGCTTTTTTATAGGCACTATTTTTAATAAGTTCCTTGGCTATGGTGCTAGGTCTCATAATTTGGGTAATACGCTCCACCTTTTTGTCTTCACTATTGTCCGCTCCGGCAAGGTCACTTCTTAGGTGGGCGGTTTTAACTTTGTCCTGTAACAATTTATCGTATATAGTCCTAAGGGTGTCCACTTCCTCTGCTGTGATCAATTGGTCTATTTTAATAAATCCATCATTAATGAACTTTGATCTTTTGGTTTCCATTTTAATATTTTATAGGCTTCAAAGATGTAGTTAAAATACATAAATATCTATCAATTTTGTACTATATTACTTTTTTATACATTATATGAAGGATTTTGGTAATCAGGAAAGAAGGGTGTTCAATTTAAAGGATTATGGTATTAAAAGGGGATTGGCCTTTGGGCATTATCGTTATAAACAGGTAAAACCGGGTCTTGAGAAACATCAGCATATAGGAGCTTTGGAAATTTGTTATTGTATGAAGGGTCAACAGCACTATAAGTTGGGGGAGCAGTTCTATGAACTTAATGGCAATGATATTTTTATAGTGCCACCAAACACCATGCATAGTACAGGAGAGTTTCCGGAAGATAAGGGGGAATTATTTTGGATCCAATTGCTTGTGGACAGTTCAGAAGGGAAACTGTGCAATATGCCCAATAATCAATCTGATTTTTTACTCGCTGCACTTCTGGATAAATCCCAACATGTTTTCAAGGGTTCCTTTCAGCTAAAATTTATTCTGGAAAAATTGATGCTTCAGCTGGAGAACTTCGATTCCTTATTGTCCAAAATAATGGTGGATCAATTGATAGTCCAATTATTGTTGGATACGGTTATACTTTGCAATAAACCCGAACAAAGTCCGCCTTTGGTAAAACTGAATGAACTGGACAGGTTTATACATAAGCATCTACATAGGATGATTTATGTTGATGAAATGGCAAATTTGGCAGGGATGTCCGTGGGGTATTTTAAGTTTTGGTTCAAATCCAAAACGGGGATGCCGCCGAGGGAATATGTGAACCGACTAAAGATTGAACAGGCAAAATTAGACCTGCTTACTTCCAAAAGGGTTACTGAAGTGGCATTTGGATTGGGCTTTGGCTCCTCGCAATATTTTGCCACTACATTTAAGAAGTTTACGGGGACTACCCCCAAATCCTATAGAAGTTTGCAAAGGGAATAATGGTGCATTGTTTTAATCTTCAAGCTACTTCAAAAAAAAATCCGGAACCTTAGCGGTATCCGGATTTTTCAAAACTAACTCAACTCAATTTTTAATCAGGTTAATTTAGAGGAACATGAAACGAACCTGACTTTTTTAAAACTCTAATATTTTATCAAAAAAATTCTTTAATGAAATCTTATGCAAGATAAGATGTTAGTCCCTTTTAAGCTACCAATTTCCTGACAAACACTGGTACTTTTTTTGCATTTTGTGCTTTATTAGTATGTTTGGGGTATATATTTTGAAAAAAGTAGGAAGAACATTTTTTAATGTTATTTAAAGCAATTAGTGGTTCTATAGGCCCTACGGCCTAGCTCAACCTTCATTTGAGAAGGGTCCAGGTATATGTTCTATGAAAACGTAGCATATGGGAAGTAAATAAGGTTTGGGGTAGATACCGGCTATTGGGAAGTTTTAAGGCTGTAAAGTAGGGCTTAGCCAAACTAACTAAGGGTTGGGGGTGATTTAAATTACTTGTTAAAAGTACAACTCAACCTTGATCGTATTAGGTATAATAAACAAAGACACGGGTGGAAATTTCCTGCCCGTGTCCTGTTTAGTTACTTTTTTAATGAACCTTTTGGGTTTTCAAAAAAGTGTATTAATTAGTATCCTGTATTTTGTACTAGATTAGGATTGTTCTGCATTTCAGATGTTGGTATCGGAAACAAAAGTTCCCTTGCCGTTAGTGCCTTATTTGGCAAATAAGAAAAGTTATGCCCAACAAAATCTTCCAATACATTGGTTTCAGTGTTATATGCTTTTCTCCATCTTACCATGTCGTACCATGTCTTATTTTCAAAACTCAGCTCATGAATGCGCTCTATTCTTACCGCTTCTCTAAAAGCATCTTGTGAAAGACCGGTCAAGCCCGCAAGTTCGGCACGATCTCTGACCAGATTTACGGCGTTATATGCCTCAGTTGAAGGTCCGCTTTCCGCTTCGTTTGCTGCTTCCGCATACATAAGCAATACATCGGCATAGCGATATAGGCACCAGTTCAAATCGGATTGGGCGCTTCCTTCGTTCGCTTCAATATCAAAATGTTTAAAGATATATGGCGCTCCCAGGTTAACACTGCTGTTGCGATCGGCCTCCAATGAATAGCTCGTAAAATAGAACTGTTTTTCTTCTGTTCTTTTGTCGCCCACCTCGTAGGAGTCTACAAAGGCATTTGTAGAAAAGATACCCCCAGTTTGGGCCGAATAGGCCGAAATTCCCAAGTTATATGGTAAAATTCCTGGCTGCCAGTTACCTGATTGAATACCTGCTGCAAATTGCGTCATAAAGATGTATTCGCCAGTGTTTTTGGTTGCAGGATCATGCAACTCGTCATAGGTATCGAAAAGAGCAAACTGGTCCGAATCCATGACCTCTTTGGCCTTGGCAGCGGCAAGCGCGTAATTTTCTGTTTTTTGGAGCGGGTAGCCAGCCATGGTCAAATATACATCTGCCAATAAGGTTTTAACTGCGCCCAAAGAAACTCTGCCCGATGGAACTCTCCATGCCAGGCCAGCGCTTTCAGCTTCAGTAAGATCGCTTACAATTAGGTCGTAGACCGCTTCTGGCGAAGATTGTTCAGGGTACAATTGCTCCGATCCCAAATCTACCGAATTGGTGATGATAGGAATGTTTCCGAACATGCGTACCAAACCAAAATAGTAGTAGGCCCTAAAGAATTTGGCTTCGGCCAAATACTTTTGCTTTAGAGCTTCGTCCATATTTATTTCCGGGATTTTTTCAATTGCCAAGTTGGCCCTTGAGATGCCTAAGTAATATCCGGTCCAGAAACTGTTTCCATATCCATTGTCCGAGTTATTAATTAAATCCTTTACCAAATAAATATTGGTAGCTTGCCCTAGGGAGGTATTGGCCAAGCCCGTAGCGAACTCAAGCATCATCCATGTGCCTCCGCCAAAACCACTATTGGTAATTGAAATCAATGGTTCATATGCTCCATTAACGGCACTCTCGGCATGTGCAGCCGTGGTAAAGTAGGTGTCCGTTGTGAAGTTGGACTCATCTTCTTCATCCAAAAAATTACTACATGCCGTTATACTTGAAACTGCGGTTACGACGGCTATAGCTCTTATAAAGTTTCTATAGATTTTCATTTTTTTATCTTTTATATGGTTATAGTCCAACATTTAATCCTATCATAAAGGTTCGAGGTCTCGGATAATCGTAAAGGGAGAATCCTTGATCGAAAGCTCCACCACCATTCGAACTTTCTGGGTCATACCCTGGATATTTCGTTGCTACAAAAAAGTTCTGCACCGAGGTATATACCCTAAGACGATTTAAGTGTAAACGCTCCACCAATTCAGGTTTGAAGACATAGGAAAGCATTAGGTTTCTTCCCCTTAAAAAGGAAGCATCCTTTAATTTTCCTGAATCGTTATTGGTATCGTATCCAGCGGCAATTGGTCTTATCTGGGCAATATCGGTATCTTGATTGTCCGGAGTCCACGCATTTAAAACGGTCGCGAAGCTGTTGGCAATTGTCTGACGGTCTTCTGCAGAGTGTTCGTCACGGTACATTACACTATTGCCGTATTGAAACTGCAGGTCTACCAGTAGCTCAAGATTGCCATATCTGAAGGTGTTTGAAAAAGTTCCAAAACCGTCGGCAATACCTTTCCCGATGATGGCACGGTCATCACTATTGATGGCCCCATCATTGTTAAGATCACGGTATTTGATATCACCTGGCAATCTGTCATAGATAGCTGCCTGAGCGGCTTCATCGGTGTTCCAGGTACCCTCATCAATATATCCGAAGAATGTACCTACAGGTTCTCCGACACGGATCAATGTAGACCCCAAGAAAATATCGGAACCACCTGAAAGTGCAGTTACTTCGTTTTTGTTGATTGAAATATTGAAGTTACTGTTCCATCCAAATAGTTCATTATCAAAATTCACAGTGTTCAAATTAATTTCAATACCCTTGTTTTCCAAACTTCCAACGTTTCTAAATACATTGGTGAAACCACTTGAAGACGGAACCGGAGCATTAAGGAGCATATCGGATGTCAACTTTCGGTACACATCAAGCTCTAACCCGATACGATTATTAAAGAGACCCAATTCAACACCGGCATCTACCTGTTCCGTTTTTTCCCATTTCAAATCGGGATTGGCCATACGACCTGGTACAGTATAGGCGGAGCGTGCTCCATTAAAAATTACAGAACCATTGGACAAGCCGGCCAATGCTTGGTAAGCTGGTAATTCAGAGTTACCTGTTGCACCATAACTGGCTCTAATTTTAAGGTTGGAAATGGTTTCGTTGTCAGACAGAAAATCCTCTTCGGAAGCCCTCCAGGCCAATGCTGCGGATGGGAAAAAGGCAAACTGATTTTCCGGTCCAAATTTAGAAGATCCGTCAGCCCTACCTGTAAGTGTCAACAAGTATTTGTTCATGTAGTTATAGTTGACACGCCCAAAATAAGAGTTTAGCCCGTAAGCAGTTTTGCTTGAACTTGGCGTTTGGGGGTTAGACCCTGCACCAAGATTGTTAAAACCGTAAAAGTCATCGGCAAATCCTCGTGTAGATGCCCTTGAGCCAAACTGATCAACATGTTGCCAGGAAAGACCTGCCATAGCTGTTAATGAATTATTGCTATCAAAATCTTTGTTATATGTCAAATAGTTTTCAAATTGCCATGAATTATAACGGGAATTATCTACATAGGCGGCACCATCTGGCATGGCTATATATCTTAAGTCCTTGCCTCCGTAATAATCGTTTCTTTGGTTAATGATATTGGTTCCTATAGTAGTGCGTAATACCAGGTTTTTATTGAATTCAATATTTCCGTAGAAGCTACCCAAAACGGTCTGGGTCTTAAGGAAATATCTACGATCGTTAGCAACTGCCACTGGGCTACCACCACCTTCCATTCCTGGATAGTGTATGTTAGATCCCCAGGTACCATCTTCGTAACGGACTGGTATAATAGGTAGTGCTTCATATACTTGACGCATTGTAGTGATACCACCACCACCTAGTTGATCTATTTGCTTTTCGTTTTGGTCGTTGTAGCTAAGGCTACCTCCAACTCTTAACCAGTCGGTGACCTCGGTATCCAAAGTAAATCTACCTGAATAACGTTTCAACCATGATTCTACGATAAGTCCCTCTTCATCCCTAAAGCCCATAAATAGGCCGAAATTGGATTTTTGGTTACCACCGGTAAAGGAAAGTTGGTGATTTTGGGTAATTGCGTCCCTAATAGCTTCATCTTGCCAATCGGTATCATAAAGTGGATTGCCGCTGGCATCAAAAAGTCTTGGGTCGGTTCTCTTTAATCTTGGGTCGGTATATCTTCCACCGGCCCATCCTTCCGGGTCAAATTTTTCAGCATTGGCATATGCTATTTCCTCAACAAGAAGAAACTCTTCAGAATTTAAAAGATCAAGCTTTTTAGGTAAGGTTCCTATACTGAAATCCACATCGTAATTAAGCCGGGTTTCACCAGTTGTTGTGCCTTTTTTCGTAGATACAAGAATTACACCATTGGCTCCCCTTGCACCATATATGGCTGTCGCGGAAGCATCCTTTAAAACTTCAATAGATTGTATGTCATTGGGGTTCAGGTAATCTATAGGGGTACTACCGTTAGGTAAATTGGCCGCATTTAGGATTACACCATCTATAACATAGAGTGGGGTATTGGCGATACTAACTGAGGTATTACCACGGATTCTTACCACGGTTCTACCACCTGGTCGTCCAGATCCGGAAGTTATGTTTACACCTGCTACCTTACCGGCCATGGCCTGGTTCAAGGAAGCCGCCGGTCTTTCCGCCAATTCTTCGGACTTAATGGAGCCTACTGCCCCGGTAAGGTCACTTTTCTTTTGTGTACCATAACCTATCAATACTACCTCATCCAATCCTGCAGCACTTTCTTCCAAACTAACGGAAATAGAGGTTTGTCCATTAAGAGCTACTTCTTTTGAAGCAAATCCTATATAGCTTACCACTAAGGTTGCATTTTCATTGGCTACCTCTAGGGTAAAGTTACCGTCGAAATCTGCGGTAACCCCATTGGTGGTTCCTTTTTCCACAATGTTTGCCCCAGGCAATGGATTGCCGTCCGCATCGGAAATAGTTCCACTTACGCTATGTTGGTCAATGGTAGTTTCTACTGGGACAACGGAGTTGTCCAGCTTACCCGTTTTTAAAATGATCTGCTTGTTCTTAACGGTAAAATAGACATCCGTTGCTTCAAATATCCTATCCAAGATATTTGAAATTGGTTCTTTATTCACATTTACGGAAACAGTTCTCTTTAAATTCACCTTTTTATGGTTGTACAGAAACCTAAAATCCGACAAGGATTCTATTTCTTCAAAAACCTGTTGAACGCTTACGTTATTTAGGTTTAAAGTGATTTTTGTATTCTGGCCATAGGTGTTGGCCTGAATTTTAAAAAGAGAAACTATTAGTAATAAGGTCGTTAGTTTCATCTTTAAATGATGTTTGCTTAGCCAATCCGAATGGAAAGGCCCTACTAAATTTAATTTTTTCATACTTTTGTAAAGGTTTGGTGATTAAACAATCGTTTGTTTATATCACTTTCTTATGCCGGGGAATGCGCCAACATTTTCCGGTTTTTTTGTAAAAGTGATACGTTTAGTGCTCATGTTTTCAATTAGTTTTCATTGGCATCTTCTTTAAGTTAATATTAGTATCGAGTATTATAATTTTGGAGCCTTGTTGTATATATTCAAAGTGGGTGTCCTCTTTAAAGGCTTCCAAGATTTCTTCAATAGTCTCATTTCTAAAAGTGGCCGTATATATTTGGTTTGCCAATCTGCCGCTTCTATCTTCGATGGTAATGTTGAAATGACGTTCCAATTTTGATCGAATGCTGTAAAAAGAGGAGGCCTTAAACAACAGATACCCGTCTTTCCATGCCGTATAAATGTTGGTATCTACCTCTTTTACTGTCATCGTATTATTGATCTTGTTCCATTCTGCCATTTGACCCGGTACTAGTTGGGAGGAAGTATTTGTATTTATGTCGGCACCTTCCTTGTAAAGGACCACGGCACCTTCCACCAACACCGTGCTGATGTCCTCATCTTCGGGATAGAAGGAAAGGTTAAATTGGGTACCCAAGACCCTTATGTTCATTTCGTCCGCATTTACTATAAAAGGATGTGCCTTATCTGTGGTAACGTCAAAGTATGCCTCACCTTTTAAAAAGACTTTCCTGTCTTGTCCTTTTAGGAAACGGACCGGATACTTAATGGAGCTTCCGGAATTTAATTTTACTTTGGTGCCATCGGACAGGACAAGGTCAAACTGTCGCCCAAATGGTATGTTAAGGGTGTTGTAAACTAATTTGTTTTGATCTTCGGCAGCTGTATATTGTAGTGTGTTTCCCTGCTGTGAGGCAACCAAATTTCCGTTGGTAGTGGTAATTTTTCGCTCCCCGTTTTCAGAAATGGTTTCAATAGTGCCATTGTCCAACTGCAATGTAATAACGCCGGAATTCGGGTCGTTTTCAATAGAAATTGGCACGGTCGATGTTACTACTGTATTTTGGTTGTAAAAGTAAACGCCCGCCAGCAATAAAAAGGTAGCAGCAATTCCGGACCAGAATCCAATATTAGGGTGCGGTAAAAAAGTTCTAACTTTTTTTTTCTTTTCAATGTCCTCTATTTTGAATAGTATTTTCTGTAACAAAACTTCAGAATCCCCTTTTATTCTTTGTTTAATGGGCAAGTTTCCTGTTTTTACATTTTCCCAATGCTTGGCCAATATGTTATTCTTAACATCATCCGGATCGGAACTATTAATAAGCTCCATTAAACAATCCAATTCCATTTCGGAAATGGTATTGTCCACCAATTTTTGGAAGAGCTTATCCAATTTGTTCTCGTTGTGCATCTAGAATATTTAATAGCCTTATTATGGGCTGTATAAGTAATACACCTCAAAAATGCAAAAGTCCCAAATTAGGAGTGTTTTTTTTACGATATAGATAAATTATGCCGTAATCAGGAGGATTGTTAGAAAAAAATATATGGTGTCCACCATATGTGGTTTTAGTTCTGTCCTGATAATTTGTAGGGTTTTCCACAGATGGTTTTTCACTGTTTTCTGGGTTATTCCCAAAAGATTGGCTATTTCCTCATTGCTTTTTCCCTGTTGTTTGGACAAAATGAAAATGCTGCGTTTTTGAGTAGGGATATTTTCTAGGATGTCGTTTACCAAATCCTCATATTCGGCAAGAAGAATACTATTTTCCGTTTCTTCGTTTAAGGAACTAATGTTTTTATAGTATTCCTTTTTTAAGGATTCTTGGCAGGCAATACTCCTTAAATAGTTGTAGGTTGAATTTTTTGCAATAGTAAAAAGAAAGGCATCGAAGGAATGACTTACATCTATGGTTTCTTTTTTTGTCCAAATCTTTATAAATACTTCCTGTAGTATTTCCTCTGAGGCATAATCCGATTTCGTAATGGAATGTATGAAATAATACAACCTTTTTTCATACATTTCAAATATGGTCTTAAATGCCGCCCTGTTTCCTTTAATCAAGGAAGCAATTAATTGGTCTAAGGGTTGTCCTGACATTTCGTGAGCAATTAAATGATTTGAGTATTATTTAGAATAATGTAAGGTGCTTTATTTCTTGGAAAAAAATAACCTCCTAAAGCTAACGTCCGAAAATAAGATGTAATTTCTTTCAATTCAACTAAAAATTACACATTTAGCAATACTTTTTTTGCCAATTCCTTATCCGTATAAAAAAAGATGTATATTTAAAATCTCAATTGTGTCTTTTGTTATTTATTTTTTATGAAATTACACCTTCTTAATAGGGCCAGTTTACAGAACAGTTCCTTTACAGTAACACATAACAAGTATTCCCATTTTTTAAAAATTTGGCATTACCACCCGGAATTGGAATTGGTTTACATTGCCGAAAGTACAGGGACCCGCTTTATTGGGGATGGAATTGAGAAATTCTCCGAAGGGGATCTCGTTTTAATCGGTAAAAACCTTCCACATATGTGGCTCAATGACGAGGTTTATTTTGAGGCTGATGCGGGCCTGATCTCGGAGGCAATTGCCATACATTTTAAGGAAGATTTTTTAGGGTTGGAATTTCTAAATGCCATAGAAATGAAACCAATACTTCAATTGATCAAAAGGGCTGCCCAAGGAATTAAATTTTCCAATATTGAGGCTAAGCTTATTGAAAAAATTAAGAAACTTCATAGCCACGAACCTTTTGACAAAACTATAAAGCTTATAGAAATTTTGCACAAATTGGCAAATCATGAAGAGTATCAGTTATTGTCAAGTCCAGGATTTCTAAATTCCTTTAACAAGACGGATAATAAAGGTTTGGACGAAATTTATGAGTTTGTCTTTAAGAATTTCAATCAACCTATCGGCTCCAAAGATGTGGCGGAGATAGCCAAAATGAACCCTTCTGCCTTTAGTAGGTTTTTTAAACGTATCCACAGAAAGACATTTACCCGTTATTTAAATGAGATTCGAATTGGATATGCCTGTAAATTATTGATAGAGAATAAGAATAACATTACGCCGGTCTGCTATGAATCCGGGTTTAATAACATCTCAAATTTTAACAGACATTTTAAGTCCATAACTGGGATGTCGCCCTCCGATTATATTAAACTTCATACTCAAAATTGACAAAAACTTTATTGTTAGCAAAAAAAGTATTTAAAATGGTGCTTCTTGTGGTTGTTAGAGAAAAGGTTTGCAGTTAGTTTTGTTTGGATTAATATTATAAATAATGAACAACAAAATTATAATTACGGATGTTCTGGTAAAAGACGTCCGATTTCCTACCAGTAAGTCACTGGATGGATCAGATGCCATGAATCCGGATCCGGACTATTCCGCAGCCTATGTAATACTAAAAACCGACCATCCAGACGGACTGGAAGGGCACGGATTAACCTTTACCATTGGTAGGGGAAATGAATTATGTGCAGCGGCCATCCATTCATTGGCGCCCTTGGTGAAAGGAAAATCTTTGGAGAGTTTTACGGCAAATATGGGAGCATTTTGGAAGATGATCACCGGGGACAGTCAACTGCGTTGGTTGGGTCCTGAAAAAGGTGTCATCCATTTGGCTACAGGTGCTGTGGTCAACGCCGTATGGGATCTTTATGCCAAAGTGGAAAAGAAACCTTTGTGGAAACTATTGGCGGACATGACACCTGAAGAATTGATTTCCTGTATAGATTTTACTTACATAACGGATGCCATTACCCCTGTAGAAGCTTTGGAACTTCTTAAAGGCAAGGCGGCCTCCAAGCAGGAACGAATAGATAATCTTTTGAAGGATGGATATCCTGCATATACCACATCTGCCGGATGGCTTGGTTATTCGGATGAAAAAATGAGGAGACTTTGCAAAGAAGCCAAGGCTTCTGGTTTTAAGCATATGAAAATTAAAGTAGGGTCAGATTTAAACGATGATATGCGGCGTGCGGCAATAATCCGAGAAGAGATCGGTACCGACTTAAAACTCATGATGGATGCCAACCAGAAATGGGATGTGGATGAGGCCATTGCCAATATGGGGGAGCTTAAAAAGTTTGATCCATGGTGGATCGAGGAGCCAACCAGTCCTGACGATATTTTGGGCCATGCTAAAATAGCAAAAGCCGTTCATCCCATAAAAGTGGCTACGGGAGAACACTGTCAGAACAGGGTTGTATTTAAGCAATTAATGCAGGCCGATGCCATTGGTATATGTCAGATAGATAGCTGCAGGGTAGGAGGGGTAAATGAAATATTGGCCATCCTTTTAATGGCTGCAAAATTCAATATTCCTGTTTGTCCACATGCCGGGGGAGTTGGACTCTGTGAATATGTGCAACACCTGTCCATGATAGATTATATTGCTATAAGTGGCTCTTTGGAGAATAGAATAATAGAGTATGTGGATCATTTGCACGAACATTTTTACGACCCGGTGGTAATAAGAAATGGGGCATATATGCCACCGTCCATGGCTGGTTACAGCATAACTATGAAAGAGCAATCTTTAGAGGACTATAGCTTTCCGGATGGTGTAATTTGGAAGGATGAAGTAATGGCCAAATAATAGGGAAAAAGTATAATACTTAATAAGATAAATAACCTAAAGAATAATATGTCACTTTTTAGTCTAGAAAACAAAACAGCGGTTGTTACCGGTGGTGCCAGTGGTATTGGTGAAGCTATTTCCAAGGCATTTGCAGGCCAAGGTGCCCATGTGCACATCTTGGAATTTAATGCGGAAAATGGAGAACGTGTTGTTGGGGAAATAGAAGCCAAGGGCGGAAAGGCCAATTTTCACGCTTGTGATGTTTCCAATAACGCTCAGGTAGCCGAAATAATCTCCGCTATTGGTGCCAAGAATTATATCAATATTTTGGTAAACAATGCCGGGATAGCCCATGTGGGAAATTTAGAAGGTACTGCCGTAGACGATTTGGATCGTATTTACAATGTAAATGTCAAAGGGGTCTATAACTGTATGCATGCTGTTATATCCAAGATGAAGGAGAAAGGTGGGGTAATTTTAAATATGGCATCCATTGCTTCCTCTGTAGGTATTTCGGACAGATTTGCCTACTCCATGTCCAAGGGGGCGGTGCTTACTATGAGCTATTCTGTAGCAAAGGATTACTTGGCTGAGGGTATTCGTTGCAATACTATTTCCCCTGCCAGGATTCATACGCCTTTTGTTGACGGATTTATTAATAAAAACTATCCTGGTAAGGAAGCGGAAATGTTCGAGAAATTATCCAAATCCCAACCTATTGGCAGGATGGGCAAACCTGAGGAAGTGGCAAACTTGGCAGTTTATCTCTGTTCGGACGAGGCTTCCTTTATAACAGGAACCGATTTCCCAATTGATGGAGGGTATATTAAATTAAACGGATAGGTTTAAACAGAAAATCTGCTAATGGGCCGATTTGAAAATGGAGCTGGATATCAATTTTGATGTTCCAGCTCCATTTTAAGAAACTAGAAACTGCTCCCTCGCGGAGCAAATAGGAATTTTATATAAACAAATACTTTTAATGATCAAATTATTTCAATACCTAGCTCTGATAGCTCTGATAGCTCTTTTGGCGGCCTGTTCCCAAAAACCGGAGCCAAATGCCTTGGTGATGCCCGTTTCCAATACTATTGAAGTCCAAGATACGGACAGTAACGATTCTATTTTGCTTAAGGCGGCCCATGTGGTGCCAACAGCTAACCAATACGAGGCACTGCAAAACGAGTTTATAGCTTTCATTCATTTTGGCCCCAATACCTTTACCAGAATGGAGTGGGGAAATGGAATGGAAGATCCTAAAGTATTCGACCTGCAGAATTTGGATACGGATCAATGGTGCAAGGCTATGAAGGATGCCGGTATGAAAATGGTAATTTTTACCGCCAAGCATCACGATGGTTTTGTACTGTGGCAGAGCCGCTATACAGATCATGGTATAATGTCCTCACCATTTAAGGAAGGAAAAGGGGATGTCCTTAAGGAATTGTCCGAATCCTGTAAAAAATATGGTCTAAAATTAGGGGTGTACCTATCCCCGGCAGATCTTTTCCAAATTGAAAACAAGGAGGGGCTATATGGAAATTTAAGTGAGTATACGGAAAGAACCATTCCAAGGCAGGTGGAAGGCAGACCATTTGAAAACAAAACAACATTCACTTTTAAGGTGGACGACTACAATGAATATTTTTTAAACCAACTCTTTGAGCTGCTTACCGAATACGGACCCATACATGAAGTTTGGTTTGATGGCGCCCATCCTAAAAGAAAAGGTGGTCAGACCTACAACTATTTGGCCTGGAAGGAATTGATAAGGGCTTTGGCTCCCAAGACGGTTATTTTCGGGAAAGAGGATATTCGTTGGTGCGGTAACGAAGCTGGCAAAACCAGGGATACGGAATGGAATGTAATTCCCTATCAGGAAGACCCCGATCAAATGAACAGCTTTGCAGATTTGACTGATGAATCCTTAGGAAATAGGGAGGACCTGTATAAGGGCAAATTCCTTCATTACCAACAGGCAGAAACCAATACTTCTATCCGTGAAGGCTGGTTTTATAGGGATGATGAAGACCAGAAAGTACGCAGTACCGATGATGTATTCGATATATATGAAAGATCCGTAGGGGGGAATTCTACTTTCCTGCTCAACATTCCACCTAATAGGGATGGCAAATTTTCACCTACAGATGTGACCGTATTGGAAGAAGTTGGCCAAAGGATAAACGAAACTTATGGTTCTAATTTGCTTTCCGGGGCCCAGGGGCCTAAGGCAGTGCTAGATAATGACCTGGCAAGTTTTGAACTTTTGGGCCTGGGAGCCCAAGAGGTGGTTATTGAAACCAATGTTCCTATCACTATAAACAGGTTGGCAATTCAGGAAGCCATAAACACCCACAGTGAACGTGTGGAAAAACATGCCTTGGATGCTTGGGTGGACAATGGCTGGAAGGAAATTGCTGCAGCTACCAATATTGGTTATAAACGAATTTTACGTTTCCCTGAAGTTACTACCCAAAAATTGCGCATAAGAATCCTCGAGTCCCGTTTTTATCCTGCTATTGCAAGCATATCCGCCCATTATTATAAGGCAAGGCCGCCACAGCTTAGTATAGAAAGATCGGTAGAGGGGGCGGTAACGATTTCCCCCAAAAAGGACAGCTTTGGTTGGAAACCGCACGGGGAAGATGTTGCCGGAAATATAAATACTGGCTACAACATTCGTTTTTCTACTGATGGTAGCGAACCAACTACAGCCTCAGAAATTTATCAGCAGCCCTTTAATATTCCTTCGGGAGAGGTAAAGGCGGTAGCAGAAGTAAATGGAAAATTGGGGAGCGTTGCTTCGGAGCTTTTCGGAATTGTAAAAAAGGATTGGAAAGCTGCAGGAGAGGATAGTTTTGAAGGGGAACATACTGCCATTTACGCCTTTGATGGCGATCCCGAAACCTACTGGAGCTCTTCTGATAAATCTAGAAAAAACTATATCAATATTGACCTCGGAAAGGAATATGCCATTACAGGATTCACTTACACTCCCCAAACTTCTTCTTCCGAAGGGATGATTGAAAAGGGTGTGGTTAGGATAAGTGCAGATGGAAAATCCTGGGAAAATGTTGAGGATTTCCAATTCGGAAACCTTATAAACGACCCAACCACCAGAACCCATATGTTCAAGTCCAAGATCAATGCCCGATATATCGGAATTGAATCTAAAGTAATTGCCGGAAATGGCAAAACTGCGGCCATTGCGGAATTGGATTTTTTATTGGATTAATAATTTAGATAGGATTTCATAACAAAATTTAATGAAACAAAAAGCCCTTTATTATTTCGTATTTGCCCTATCCTTGATTGGTTGCTCGCCATCGGTCTCGGATATTTATATAACTGCCGATAAGGAGGCCTATAAAAATGGAGAGCTGGTTTTTGTTTCTATTAATGAAGCAATGGGCGCTGTTGCCCAACTGAGAAAAGAGGGCAACAAAAATACCCTGACCCTTCATCTTATGGAAGGGGAATATAGAATAAGCGCTCCCATTAGAATAACAGCAGAACTTGGCCCATTGAATCTTAAGGGGGAAGGTGATGGGAGGTCTGTAGTTAAGGGATCCAAATTGCTCAATCCCAAATGGGAAAAGTACAATGACCATATTTGGAAGGCCCAACTACAGAAAGAGGACAGTTTTGATCAGCTCTTTGTTAACGGACAGAAACAAATATTGGCACGTTACCCCAATTACGACGAGAATGGAGGGCACTGGCAGGGTCACGCCGAGGATGCCATTGCTCCGGAAAGGGTAAAAACATGGTCCAACCCCAAAGGGGTTTTTGTGCATGCTATGCATAGCGGGGAGTGGGGCGGATTTCACTATGTTTCCACAGGGGTAGATGAAAATGGGGAACTTGAATTATCCGGAGGCTATCAGAATAATCGTCCCTCAAAAATGCATTCCAAATACCGTATGGTAGAAAATGTATTTGACGAATTGGATGCACCGGGCGAGTGGTTTTTGGATGGGGACCATAAATTATTCTATTGGCCGGCCGAGGGGACGGATATAAACAATGTCCTGGTAGAAGGGGTACAACAAAAACATTTGCTGGAAATAGTGGGCTCTGAGGAAAATCCTGTTAGGGATATAGAAATAAGCGGAATACGATTTGAACATGCCCAGCGTACGTTTATGGAAAAGTATGAGCAATTGCTAAGAAGTGATTGGACCATTTATAGAGGTGCTGCCCTTTTTCTTGAAGGGACACAAAATGTGAAAATTAAAAACTGTGAACTGACCAATTTGGGGGGTAATGCTATTTTAGCAAGTAACTTTAATAGGGAGCTAAGCATTGCGGATAACCATATTCATGATTGCGGGGCATCGGGGATCAGTTTTGTAGGTAGTCCAGAAGCGGTAAGGTCGCCTTCGTTTCAATATGAAGAATTTGTTCCTTTGGCGGAAATGGATACTGTTGCTGGACCTAAATCAAACAAATATCCCAGTAATTCCATCGCGGAGAACAATCTGATTTATCGCATAGGTAGGGTGGAAAAGCAAACGGCCGGGGTACAGATTGCCATGGCCATGGATATTACGGTAAGTCACAACAGTATTTATGATGTTCCCAGGGCCGGGATCAATATCGGGGATGGCACATGGGGCGGACATATAATTGAATATAATGATGTTTTTAATACCGTCCTGGAATCTGGAGATCATGGGGCCTTTAATTCTTGGGGAAGGGACAGGTTTTGGCATCCCAATCGCGAAACTTTGAATGAAATTGTGGCCGCCAACCCAGAAATGCCCAAATGGGATGCCATCCATACTACCGTAATCAGAAATAATAGGTTTCGTTGCGATCATGGCTGGGATATAGATCTGGACGATGGATCCTCCAATTACCACATTTATAACAATCTGTGTTTAAATGGTGGAATTAAATTGCGTGAAGGATTTTATCGCACCGTGGAAAATAACATTATGATAAACAACGGCTTCCATCCACATGTATGGTTCAGGAACAGTGGGGATGTTTTTAAGCACAATATCGTTTTCACCGAGCACAAGGATATAAGATTACAGGATTGGGGCAAGGAAGTGGATTATAACCTTTTTCCAGATGTGGAGACATTAACGACAACCCAAAAAAAAGGGGTGGATACCAACAGCATTTTCGGTGATGCATTATTTGTGGATGCCAAATTAGGGAACTATACGGTAAAAGAGGAATCGCCCGCCTTTAAAATAGGGTTTAAAAACATTGCTATGGATAGTTTTGGGGTTACCAATACCAAGCTAAAGTCCTTGGCCAAAACCCCTACCATTCCCACTATGTTTTTTGGCGATAGCAGTGAAAAGGATGCAGTGATAGGTTGGTTGGGTGCACAAATAAAAAGTATTGCCACTATGGCCGAGAGGTCGGCTTCCGGTCTCAACAAGACAGCGGGTGCCCTAATATTGGCCATAGAGCCACAGACTGTTATAGGAAATTCCCCGCTTCAGGTAGGGGATGTTATAATATCTGCCGAAGGCGATGAAATAAATACAGTAGCCGATTTAATGAAAACCTACCAAAATAATAATTGGAAAGGGAAATTGAATCTAACTATATTTAGGAATCAAAAAGAAAAGCAGATATCATTGACAACTAAAAAATAATGAAATAGAATTATGAAGGGTTGGTATAAGTATTTTATTGTAGCAGTATTGATAGGTGGAACCATTTATGGCATTAATGTTAAAACAACCACTATTGAGGAAAAGCGTCCGAATATTATTTATGTTTTGGCCGATGATCTAGGTTATGGCGATATAGCCATCTATAACCCTGAAGGTAAAATAAAAACGCCCAATCTGGATGCTATGGGATCTGCAGGAATGATTTTTACGGATGCCCATACCTCCTCTGCCGTTTGTACCCCTACACGATACGGAATTATTACCGGAAGGTATAATTGGAGAAGTCCATTAAAAAGTTCGGTGCTTACCGGAAATTCCAAGGCATTGATTCCTAAAAACAGAACTACAGTGGCCTCCTTACTTAAAAAAGAGGGCTACGAGACCGCGTTCATTGGCAAATGGCATTTGGGTTGGGACTGGGCACTTAAAAATCCCGGTTTGGAATTAGGTGAAGGTTGGAATCCAGAGGATTTTGATAATATAGATTTCTCCAAAGAAGTTAAGAATTCACCCAATACCCTTGGGTTTAAATACTCCTATGGGCATTGCGGCTCATTGGATATGGCGCCATATGTGTACGTAGAAAACGGTATGCCGACCATGGTTCCGGATACCGTTACCGAAAGTAAGACCAAATATGGTTGGTGGCGTAAGGGGCCTACCGCCCGGGATTTTGATTTTGACGATGTTACCCCTAACTTTTTTAGAAAATCCTTCGGTTACATCAAAGAAAAGGCAAAGGGGAAATCTCCATTCTTTTTGTATTTGGCCTTGCCTTCGCCCCATACCCCCATTTTACCGACCGAGGAATGGAAAGGGAAAAGTGATCTAAACCCTTACGGGGATTTCATGATGATGATAGATGCGTATATGGGACAATTGACCGAGGTGATAAGGCAAGCGGGAATTGAAGATAATACCATAGTGATCTTTACAAGCGATAATGGTTGTTCCCCAGCAGCCAAGATCGATGAAATGTTGGCTAAAGGGCATAGTCCCAACGGAATTTTAAGAGGCCATAAGGCAGATATTTTTGAAGGAGGACATAGAGTGCCCTTTATCGTGAAATGGCCCAACAAAATTAAGCCTGCTTCCAAATCGGATAAGACTATTTGCACAACAGATTTGTTGGCTACCTGTGCAGATATAGTTGGTGTTGATTTGGCAGATGATGAAGGGGAGGATAGCTTTTCTTTTTTACCGCTGTTGACCAACCCTGCGTCCAAGGACTATCTTAGGGAGGCAACGGTACATCATTCCATCAACGGGAGTTTTGCCATAAGAAAGGATAATTGGAAAATGATTTTTTGCCCAGGATCGGGTGGTTGGAGCAATCCCAAACCCAATTCGGAAGGGATAGGGGATATCCCTAAATTTCAGTTGTACGACCTAAGTAAGGATCCCAGGGAAGAGAATAATGTTTACGGCCAGTTTCATGAAGTGGAAAGCGCCCTTACCAGACTAATGGTCAGCTATATTGAAAATGGGACAAGTAGGGTAGGCGAAAAGCAAAAGAACGATCCTGAAGGATACGGCAGTAAGGAATGGAAGCAGTTGGGCGTATTTTACAATTGATTTTAAATTTGATATTTTTTTAATTTGAGCCTTTAGCTTTAGAGACCAGAAACAATAATTATATAAATAGTAATTCAATAAATAGAAACAAATGAAACTAATAAGATTTGGAGAAGTAGGAAAGGAAAAACCGGGAGTGCAATTGGAAAACGGTACCCGATTGGACGTATCGGCCTTTGGACGGGATTACAACGAGGATTTTTTTGGAACGGATGGCTTGGTCCAGCTAAAGGATTGGTTGGCAAAAAATGAAAGCAGTTGTCCTAAAGTAGATAATAGTGTACGTTTGGGAGCACCATTGGTGAGGCCTTCCAAAATTGTATGTGTGGGACTAAATTATGCCAAACATGCCGCTGAAAGTGGAATGGCAGTGCCTAAGGAGCCTGTATTGTTCTTTAAGGCTACCTCTGCAATCGTTGGGCCCAATGATGACGTGGTCATTCCAAAAGGAAGTCAAAAAACCGATTGGGAAGTGGAGTTGGCCGTGGTTATAGGTAAAAAGGCATCTTATGTATCGGAGGCAGACGCTTTGGATCATGTTGCCGGTTACGTATTACACAACGACTATAGCGAAAGGGCATTTCAAATAGAAAGGGAAGGACAATGGGTAAAGGGAAAAAGTTGTGACACCTTTGCACCTGTAGGACCTTTTATTGCCACCAAAGATGAAATTAAAGATCCGAACAATTTGCACTTATGGTTAAAATTAAATGGAGAAACGGTACAGGATAGTTCAACTTCCGATTTTATCTTCAATGTGCAAAAAGTGGTGAGTTATATCAGTCAGTTTATGAGCTTATTGCCAGGGGATATTATTTCGACAGGGACTCCTTTTGGAGTGGGTCTAGGATTTAATCCTCCAAAATATTTAAAAGCTGGGGATGTAGTAGAATTGGGGATTGAGGGACTTGGTACTTCCAAGCAAACGGCAAAGGCCTATAGCGGGAAATAAGAACCTTAAAACTAACCAACCAATCCAACCGGCATGATTTCCAAATTCCATTTCATTGTTATATGCGCCCTGCTTGCGGTATATTGCCCTCACCTTAAAGGGCAAGAATTGAAGTGGGCCGAGATTGAAAATGGAATTTGGAAAGCCAGTGTTGGGGAGCCAGAGGATATAAGCTTGCTTAAGGCTGCGAATATAGGGCCGAAGGTAAATGCACTTAACAAACTGCGCGCCGCCGATTTTCCTTTTCCGGAAGATAGGATTAAAACAAAAATAGTTGATGGAAAGACCTATTTGCAATTTCCTTTGAGCAGGGAAGAGCAAATTTATGGCTTGGGACTCAACTTTAAAACAGTACACCAGAGAGGCCGCATCATGCAATTGCATGTGGACCACTATGGAGGAAGGGACGATGGCCGTACGCATGCCCCAGTTCCTTTTTATGTGTCTTCCAAAGGGTACGGAGTGCTGATAGACGCTGCCAGATATATTACGGTCTATGCCGGTACGGGTATTAGGGTAGATGCCGATGATAAACCGGTTTTGAGGGACAGGAACACTGATCCCCATTGGGAGGCGCAACCATATTCCGATGCCGTGGAAATTTTGGTACCGGCAAAGGGAACCGATGTTTACATATATGGTGGTTCTACCCCCATGGAGGCCGTACAGCGTTATAATTTATACAACGGCGGGGGTTATATTCCTCCAAAATGGGGCTTGGGATTCACCCAAAGAGTACCCACCTTATATAGTCAGGAGGATATTGCCAAGGAAGCCCAGGAGTTTGAAGATCACGATTTTCCTTTAGATTTTATTGGAGTGGAACCAGGCTGGCACAGTATGGCCTATCCCTGTACTTTTGAATGGGACAAGACAAGATTTCCAGATCCGAAAAAGTTTAATGATGAATTATTGGCAAAGGGGATAAGAACCAATTTGTGGCTGAATCCCTATGTGTCCCCTATAGGTTCCTTATATCCTAAATTAAAAGGTCTTTCCGCTTCTCACACGGTATGGAATGGAATTGTACCAGATCTAATGCTTCCCGAAACCCGTGATATTTTTAAGAAGCACTTTGTTGAAAATCATCTGGACATAGGAGTCAGTGGGTATAAGATAGATGAGGTAGATGGCTTTGACTTCTGGGTGTGGCCGGATGTAGCCACATTTCCTTCGGGCTATAGTGGGGAGCAAATGCGGCAGGTCTATGGCCTTCTTGTTCAGGACATGACCGCAAAATGGTTCAAGGAAAGGAATCAAAGGACCTATGGCTTGGTAAGGGCTTCCAATGCTGGGGCAAGTTCCTTGCCCTACGTTATTTACAATGATTATTACAGTCACAAGGATTTTATAACGGCCTTGGTAAATAGCAGTTTTATTGGGGTGCTTTGGACACCGGAGGTCCGCGCTTCAAAAACTGCCGAGGAGTGGTTAAGGAGAATGCAATCTGTTTGCTTTTCCCCCATGGCCATGCTGAATGCATGGGCGGACGGTACCAAACCTTGGTCCTTTCCCGAGGTGGAAGAGGCGGTCAGGGATGTGGCCAATTTAAGGATGCAGTTATTGCCTTATATTTATTCTACTTTTTCCCAATATCATTTTGAAGGCCTGCCTCCCTTTAGGGCAATGAATTTAGTGGATGGCTTTTCTTATGACCCAACGCTTGCGGAAGGGGAACTGGACTCCACGGACAATCCCTATAAAGTAGCCATTAAAAGTGAAATAAAGGATCAGTATATGATGGGCGACAATATTTTGGTGGCCCCCATGTTCGAAGGTGAAAATGAGAGAAAGGTAATCTTGCCAAAAGGAAAATGGTTCGATTTCTACAATGGGGAATTCGTAGGTGAAAATGAAGTGATTACAGTAGCTCCCGGGTTGGAAAAAATACCATTGTTTGTACGGGATGGTGGAATAATTCCCATGAGACCTGTCCAGAGACAGGCTCCAAAAAAGGGGGAAAAGGTAGACCTGATTATTCGTCACTACGGGACAAAGGAAGGGGAATATACACTATACGATGATGATGGGTTAAGTTTTGATTTTGAGAAGGGACAATTTTCCAATGTAGAATTACAGGTCAAAAAGGACCGCAAAGGAAAACTTGTAGGCACTATAGGTAGCCCTGAAAAGGGGAAACCATATAGCTATAACAAAAAGGTGACTTGGGAATTGAAAACCAAATAAAATCCATCCAAAAAACACGGTGGGCGACAGGATGATATGATTGTGAAGCAATTATTACTTTTAATTTTAGGGTTATTTTCAATAGCTGAATCCATGGGGACCACTTTTCAGAACCCCGTTAAAATTGCCTGCGTAGGAAACAGTATAACCTATGGTTCGGGGGTGGCCAAAAGGGAAAAAAATGCCTACCCGGAACAATTGCAGTTCATGCTGGGGAACACATATCAGGTACGGAATTTCGGGGTCAGCGGAAGTACCCTTTTAAAAAATGGAGACAAACCCTATTTAGAAACGGAGGCCTATTCCAATGCGTTGAAGTTTAAGCCCGATATCGTTTTTATAAAATTGGGCACCAATGATAGTAAGCTTTCAAATCGGATTCATTTGGACAATTTCGAGGGGGATTATATAGACTTGGTCAATAGCTTTAAAAAGGAAAACGGGAATGCCAGAATAATTCTTTTACTTCCAGTTCCTGCATTTACTACCGATACTACACGGATATGGAATGAGGTGATCAAAAACAAAATCACCCCAATGACCCGCAGGGTCGCGTATAAGACAAATTCGGAGGTTTTGGATTTGTGCCAGCTGTTTATAGATCAACCTGGACTATTGCCCGATAAGATACACCCTTCTTCCCTTGGGGCAACAGTTATAGCCAAAAGGATATATGAAGCTGTAATTCAAAATGAAATTGAAAAAATAGATATATTAAAATCCAAGGAGGTTAAAGTTTCGGAAACCGCAAATTTCTATGGTTATGATCTCACAGATTTTGAATACAAAGGTATCCCATGCAAGGTGGTGAAGCCCAAAAAAGTGGCTCCAGGAGCTCCATGGGTACTAAGGGCACGCTTTTGGGGTCATGAACCACAAACGGATATTGCCTTATTGGAAAGAGGCTTTCATATTGCCTATTGCGATGTAGCCAATTTGTTTGGTGGTCCTGAGGCGATGAAGCGATGGGACCGTTTTTATGGGTTGATGACCCAGGCCGGACTCTCCAAAAAAGTGGTGTTGGAAGGAATGAGCCGAGGAGGTTTGATTGTTTATAATTGGGCCGAAAAAAATCCGGATAAAGTAGCCTGTGTTTACGCCGATGCCCCTGTACTTGATGGAAAAAGTTGGCCTGGTGGTTTATGGAAGGGGAAGGGAAGTGCAGCGGATTGGGAGGTGTTCAAAACAATATACGGCTTAAAAGGTGAAAGGGATATTGCCGAATTTAAAGGGAATCCTATCCACAATATTAAATCGATTGCACAGGGAGGCTTCCCCATGATTCATGTTTGTGGTGCTGCCGATGAGGTAGTGCCCATTGAGGAGAACACCAAGCCTTTCGAAGAGGCAATTAAGGCTAATGGAGGTGCAATTAGCGTTATTTACAAGGAAGGTGTGGGACATCATCCCCATAGTTTGGAAAATCCAACTCCTATTGTCGACTTTATTCTTAGCGCAACCCAGCAGAAGGTGAACTTTGCTCAAATTCCAGCTCCGAGTGCCGAATTTAGATCTGCTGCGGGTTGGAAGGAAGGGAAGGATTGGTGGGCCCAGGCCAATGATATTGATTCCCTTTGCCTAGCATCAAAAGAAATTGATTTACTGCTTATTGGGAATTCCATTACCCAAGGCTGGGGTGGAAATAGACCTAATGTCACCTATGCCCCGGGTAGAGAAGCTGCAGAACTATATTTTAAAGATCTAAATTGGGTCGGTGCCGGTATTTCGGGAGACCGTACCCAACACCTTTTGTATCGATTAAATAATGGAAACTATGAAGCCGCTCGGCCAAAAATGGTGGTGCTGGCTATTGGTGTCAACAATTTTGGGGATAACAGTACAGAGGAAATAGCCAACGGCATTATGACGGTACTAGAGGTGACCAAGAAAAAATTTTCGCCCCAAACAAAAATAATGTTATTCGGTCCCCTGCCCACAGGCTTGGACCCAAGTACGTATAGAAGGAAGAAATACAATAAAATCCACGACTTGATCAAGCATCTTGGAAATGTCAAAAATGTATTCTATTACAATCTGATTAATGAATTTTCTGATGAAAAGGGATTTTTGAAACCCGATTTGTTTTCACAGGATGGCATACATTTATTACCCGAAGGATATAATGTTTGGGGTAAATTTATTAGGGATAATTACTTTATAGCCACTAAATAGAAATATTATGAAAAAATTCTTAGGATTACTACTGTTGCTATCCGTAGCCAATACTTATGGAGAAATTTGGCTTCCTTCCATTCTTTCGGATAATATGGTTTTGCAACAAGAATCGAATGTTACCATTTGGGGATGGACAACAAGTACTAGCGAGGAAATTAGCGTATACGGGACTTGGAACAATGAAAAAGTAACTGCCAAAGCATATCAAGGGGTCTGGTCTTTGCAACTACCAACACCCAAAGCAGGGGGCACTTATAGTGTAATTGTGGAAGGCCACGAGAAATTGGAGTTAAGGAATGTACTGATAGGGGAAGTATGGTTGGGTTCTGGACAAAGCAATATGCAATGGACCCCAAAACATGGTTTGGACAACGCAGAGGAAGAGATCAAAAATGCCAATTTCCCTGAAATTCGTTTCTTTCAGGTGGCACAGCAGATATCGGACTATCCCCAAGATCAACTAAAGGGTAAATGGGAGGTTTGCACTCCTGAAACTATGGCGCAGTTTAGTTCTGTAGCGTATTTTTTTGGTAGGGAACTGCATCAAAATTTGAAAGTTCCTGTGGGTATTATTAATTCTAGCTGGGGAGGTACGCCAGTGGAAGTTTGGTTAAAAAAGGAATTAATAACCGAGGATGCCCAATTGGCGCAAGCGTCGAAAAAGCTGAATGAGGTTGCCTGGTGGCCCAGCAATCCGGGCTTGGCCTACAATGCCATGATACACCCTATTACCAAATTTAATATAGCGGGTTGTATTTGGTACCAAGGAGAATCCAATAGGGTAAATCCTGTTTCCTATTACAAATCCTTTCCTTTGATGATCGAATCCTGGAGGGAGGAATGGGGCAAGGATCTGCCATTTTATTTTGTGCAGATAGCCCCTAATAAATACGATGACCCCATGGATACTGATGCGGCACACGTTAGGGATGCACAACTGTATACCATGCAAAATCTGGACAATACGGGCATGGTGGTTACTAACGATATCGGGAATCTGGAGAACATCCACCCCACCAATAAGCAGGACGTAGGACACCGGTTGGCACTTTGGGCCTTGGGTAAAACCTATGGGAAGGATGGGCTGGAATATTCGGGACCAATTTATAGGTCCATGGAAACCAAGAATAAAAAAATTGTCCTCAGTTTTGATCATGCCGATAAGGGTTTAATGTTAAAGGGAAATGATTTACGGGAGTTTTTTATTGCCGGGGAGGAAGGGGCATTTTATCCAGCCAAGGCCAAAATTAGAGGTAATACCGTAGAAGTGTCCGCTTCAAAAGTGAAAAAACCAGTAGCGGTTCGGTTTGCTTTTACCAATGGGGCACTGCCTAATCTATTTAATTCAGAGGGCTTGCCTGCTTCCGCTTTTAGAACGGATAATTGGGAATTGAAATAATTTAATTGACATAATTTTTATAGATGAAGAAACTTATTACCGCCATTTTTCTATTGACAATCACGACAAATTTTGCACAGGAACAGCTAATGGATACCGTTTTGCAGAACGAACAAAAGATGGAATGGTTCAAGGACGCCAAGCTTGGTATTTTTATCCATTGGGGCCTATATTCGGTTAATGGAATAGATGAATCCTGGTCGTTCTACAATGGCTATATTTCACATGAAGATTATCTAAAGCAAACCAAGGGGTTCACCGCCAAAAAATACGACCCACAAGCGTGGGCCGATCTCATAAAGCGCAGTGGCGCCAAATATTCGGTAATTACTTCCAAGCATCACGAAGGTTTTGCGCTTTGGGATACAAAATTTGGAGATTTTAATGCTGTAAAAAGTTCTGCAGCCAAGCAGGACGTATTAACCCCCTTTGTCTCCGAACTCCGAAAAAATAATTTAAAAGTGGGCATATATTATTCCTTGCCCGATTGGACATACCATGATTATACCCACTTTACCAGGGATTCCATTAGATATAAAATTTCCGAAGAACCTAAACGATGGAACAAGTTCTTAAACTATTATCAAGGTCAGTTAAAGGAATTGTCCAATAATTACAACCCAGACCTGTATTGGTTTGATGGGGATTGGGAACACAATTCCGAGGAATGGGAAGTGCCCAAGGTAAGGCAAATGCTTTTTGATAAAAATCCCAATACTATTTTAAATTCCAGGCTTAGGGAACAAGGGGATTACGCCACCCCCGAACAGGGCATGCCGATTACCAGACCTCAGAACAAATTTTGGGAATTGTGTCTTACCATGAACGATTCCTGGGGTTATCAAAAAAACGATCACAACTACAAAACCACGGACCAGATTATTGGAATTTTTGCCGATGTAATTGGTAATGGAGGCAATATGTTGTTGGATATAGGCCCCAAAGGGGATGGCAGTATTCCGGAGGAGCAGGTAGCCATCTTGGAAGGTTTGGGAAGGTGGACGAATAAGCATAAGGAAGCTATTTACGGTACCCGATCGGGGATTCCAAAAGAACATTTTTACGGCCCTACTACCTTATCCAAAGAGGGGAACATTCTTTATTTGTTCGTAAAGGGCAACTCAAACGGAGAGGTAGTTATACGTGGACTTAAAAACAGGATCAACCGCATTTATGTAGTGGGAGAGGGTACCAAGCTCTCACATCAAGTTATAGGCAAGGTGTATTGGAGCCATTACCCGGGAATAAATTATATAAAGTTGCCGGAACATGTGCTGGATGAAAACATGACCGTTCTGGCCGTTATGTTGGATGGTAAGGTGGATCTATATCGCGAAGATGGTGCGGTAATAGAAAGTAATTAAGTCATAGTTGGAAAAAGAATATAGATGAAAGGAATTGTATTGTGGTGTTTAAGTGTTGGCTTTCTGGCATTAGGCTGTAAGGAGAAAGTGATGCCCAAAGGTGTTGTTGTACCCGACAATCCCAATATTGTACTTTTTTTTGTGGATGATATGGGTTGGCAGGATACTTCAGTCCCCTTTTGGAACCAAAGAACCCCTTACAATGATCTCTACCACACTCCAAATATGGAGCGTTTGGCCGAGGCAGGAATGAAATTTACCCAGGCCTATTCAACAGCAGTGTGTTCACCGACCAGGGTAAGTCTTATGACGGGCATGAATGCGGCCAGGCACAGGGTAACCAACTGGACCTTGTACAAGGACAAACTACAGCCCATGGAAACCAATCATAAGACCCTGCAGTTTCCAGAGTGGAACGTAAATGGTTTGAGTCCGGTTGCAGGGATAGCAAATGCAGTATATGCAACCCCCTTGCCACAGGTTTTGAAGGAGGCGGGCTATGTTACCATACATGCCGGAAAGGCCCATTTGGGAGCCATAGGTACACTAGGGGAAGATCCCTTAAAACTTGGATTTGAAATTAATATTGCCGGCCATGCGGCTGGGGCCCCAGCGAGTTACTTGGGAACCGATAATTTTGGGAATGGCGTTGAAGGTAAGGAAGTATGGGCGGTACCGGGACTGGAGAAATATCACGGCAAGGATATATTTTTAACGGAGGCCATTACCCAAGAAGCGCAACTGGCCATGGATGATGCCTTGGAAAGAAACAAGCCTTTCTTTTTGTATATGGCCCATTATGCCGTGCACACCCCCATTATGGCCGACGGTAGATTTGTTCAGAAATACTATGACAAAGGATTGGATTCCACAGAAGCAAAATACGCTGCCTTGGTAGAAGGAATGGACAAGAGTTTGGGTGATATTATGGATTATCTGGAGGCTAAAAATATTTCGGAAAATACCGTTGTAATGTTCATGTCGGACAATGGCGGACTTAGTGCTGTGGCTAGGGGAGGGGAAAAACATACCCATAACAAACCCTTGAGCAGTGGAAAAGGCTCGGCACATGAAGGGGGGATCCGGGAGCCAATGTTGGTGAAATGGCCTGGAAAAATAGCTCCCAAGACCGTTACAGATCAACAAGTCATTATCGAAGATTTTTACCCGACCATTTTGGAAATGGCAGGAGTTGAAAACTATGAAACAGTGCAGCAGCTAGACGGGATTAGTTTTCTGCCAGTACTTGCCGGTACCCAAAATAATGGTTCAAGACCATTATTTTGGCATTATCCCAATGAATGGGGGCCGTCGGGACCGGGAATCGGAGCTTCCAGTAGTACCAGGGTGGGCGACTGGAAATTTATTTATTACTACAATGACGGTAGTATGGAGTTGTTCAACCTAAAGGAAGATATTGGGGAAACCCAGAATTTGGTAAAGGAGCAGCCGGAAAAGGCACGGGAATTGGCAAAGATTTTATCGGATTACTTAAGGAAAGTGGAGGCCCAAATACCTTCACGAAAAGATACTGGGGAGCAGATTGCTTATCCGGATGAGGTTTTAAATACCTACAATGGGTAAAAGGAATATGAAACTAAGATTGTTTATACTTTGTTGCTTTGGTCTTGTTTTGGGTTTTGCCCAAAATGGGGAGGATGATCTTTACCTATATGACGATTTTAAGGCGGTGTCCCAAGAAAATATATTTAAAACGGAAGGATATTATAATTGGGGAAGTTCCGTCATCAAGGAAAGGGACGGAAAATATCATCTATTTTATTCCCGCTGGAAAAAGGAATACGGGTTTCATGGATGGCTTACCCATTCGGAGATTGCCCACGCCACAAGTAAAAGTCCGGCCGGACCATGGAAATATAAGGAGACTGCACTAAGTGTTAGTGGTAAAGGTAACTGGGATGCCATAACGGCACACAACCCAAAAATCAAATATTTTGAAGGGAAATATTATTTGTACTATATAGCAACCAATATGGGGGGCAAGGATTATACTGAGGAGGAATTGGTTGAAACCGCCAAAACAGGTTATAGCCATCCCAACTGGAAAATACTACGCCCCAATCAAAGGACAGGGGTGGCCGTATCAAATTCGCTTAATGGACCTTGGTCAAGGATGGACAAACCTCTTGTGGAACCATCAGGGCCCATTACAACACTTACCGTTAATCCGGCCATTGATAAGGGCAAAGATGGCAAGTATTATTTGATAATAAAAGGGGACAAGCCCAACGAAAAAAAATTTATCAGGAACCAAGCGGTGGCGGTGGCGGAACATCCCGATGGCCCTTTTGAGATTAAGGAAAAACCGGTAATAGATTATATGGATACCGAGGACATGTCTATTTGGTACGATGAAAATCGAGATAGGTTCTATGGTGTTTTTCATGCACATAATTTTATTGGCCTAGTGACTTCGGAGAACGGAACCGACTGGGAAAAGGCCAATGAGTTTGTTCTTAAGAATAAAGAAATTTTAATGGAAGATGGAACTGTCATCGGCCCGGATAGAATGGAAAGACCCTTTGTTTATCATGAAGGTGGTGAGCCAAAGGTACTGTCTGTAGCAGTAAAGAAAGGGGAGGAATCCTATGCCGTCTTTATACCTATAATCAAAAATAAATCCCCGGTTCCCAACAAGAGACAATTGGCTTGGCAGGAGGCAGAGCTCGGCGTTGTTTTTCATTATGACCTGCATGTATTTGATGGGGTAAAATATGGGCAGGGAAACAATAGAATCGACCCGGTAGAAGACTATCAAATTTTTAATCCTGAAAAACTGGATACCGATCAATGGGTAAAAGCGGCAAAGGATGCCGGCGCTAAATTTGCCATTTTAACGGCTACCCATGAGACTGGATTTGCATTGTTTCAATCCAAAGTAAACCCGTACAGTGTTAAAGCTCTGAATTGGAAAGATGGGAAAGGGGATGTTGTGGCAGATTTTGTAGCCTCATGTAGAAAATATGGTATTAAGCCAGGGATTTATTTAGGGATTAGATGGAATTCTTTTTTGGGCGTACACGACTTCAAAGTAAATGGGGAGGGAGATTTTAAGAAAAATCGACAGCAATGGTACAATAGAATGGTGGAAGGCATGGTAAAAGAGATTTGTACCAATTATGGGGAATTGTTTGAAATTTGGTTCGATGGCGGTGCTGACCATCCAAAAAATGGTGCCCCGGATGTATTGCCCATTGTAAGGCAGTACCAACCGAATTGTTTATTCTATCACAATGGGCAATTGGCAGAAGCCCGATGGGGCGGATCGGAATCGGGAACGGTTGCTTATCCCAACTGGTCTACCTTTCCTTATAGGGCTACAGGAGCGGGAGAGAGTGCCAAAAAGAATATTGCGGACAATAATTTTCAATTGCTGAAACAAGGGGATGTCAATGGTAAGTTTTGGGTTCCCGCTATGGCAGATGCGCCCTTAAGGGGGTATAATGGAAGACACGAATGGTTTTGGGAACCTGGGGATGAGGACCATATATTTCCATTGGAAAATTTGGTGGATATGTATTATAAATCGGTTGGAAGAAACGCAACTTTGATAATGGGGCTTACCCCTGACCCGAATGGATTGCTTCCAGAGCCAGATGTGCAGCGCTTAAAGGAATGGGGAGAGGAGATAAATAGAAGGTTTTCCAATCCTTTGGCTTCCACAAAAGGCGAGGGTAAGGTGTTGGAATTAAAGTTAAAGGAATCCCTGCCAGTGAACCATGTAATAATTCAGGAGGACATTGCCAAGGGCGAACGTATAAGGAATTATGAAATTGAAGGTTACTCCGGTGGTCGCTGGATTACTTTGGCCAATGGGGAGAGCATAGGAAATAAAAGAATTGAGAAATTTGACACTATAAAATTAAGTAGATTACGAATAAAAATTATAGATTCGGACGGTTTAGCACAAATCAAGGATTTTAGTGCCTATTTCGTTGCAGAAAAGGACTTTAAATAAAGAAAAATGGATTTACAACTCAAGGATAAAGTAATTTTGGTAACTGGAGGTTCCAAAGGAATCGGCCATGGAATAAGCGTATTATTGGCAGCTGAAGGCGCAATCCCGGTCATTATTGGAAGGGATAGAAAAAGTATGTTGGAGGTGGTTGCGGATATTGAAAGAAGTGGTGGAAAAGCCTCTTTTGCCATGGCAGAACTTACCGATCCAGAACAATGCAAACTTGCCGTTGAAAGCACCGTTGAAAAATTTGGTAAGATCGATGGGGTGGTTAATAACGCAGGAATTAATGACGGGGTTGGATTGGAGAATGGGAATTATAAGGATTTTTTGAGGTCTATTAACCGTAACCTTACCCACTATTATTTAATGGCACATTATGCATTGCCAGAATTAAAGAAAACCCAGGGTGCCATTGTTAATATAGGCTCCAAGACCTCTGTAACCGGGCAGGGCGGAACATCGGGCTATGCCGCGGCCAATGGGGGTCGTAACGCAATAACACGGGAATGGGCCGTGGAACTATTGCCATATAATATACGGGTCAATGCGGTTATTGTGGCCGAATGTTACACCCCATTATACGATAGATGGATCAAGACTTTTGATAATCCGGAAGAAAAATTAAAGGCTATAACCGATAAAATTCCGTTGGGACAAAGAATGACTACGGCAGAGGAAATTGCAAGTACGGTAGCCTTTTTGCTTTCCAATAGGTCTAGTCACACTACAGGACAACTGCTCTTTGTAGATGGCGGATATACCCATTTGGACAGGTCAATTTCTTAAACACTTAAAAATAATAAACAACAAGGTAAACCAGATAATAATCAATTAACAATAATCAACAATTCAATGAAAGACCAAAGACCACCAGTAGTATCCAAGAAGGTACTAATTCCCTTTATTTTAATTACCTCCCTTTTCGCCCTTTGGGGCTTTGCCAACGCAGTTACCGATCCCATGGTACAGGCATTCAAAAAAGTATTGGAACTTTCAAATTCCCAGGCTGCTTGGGTGCAAATGGCATTTTATGGAGGTTACTTCTGTATGGCGCTTCCGGCTGCGCTTTTTGTGCGTAAATACTCTTATAAAGTGGGAGTTTTAATTGGGTTGGCCTTGTACGCAGGAGGGGCTCTATTATTCTATCCCGCGGCCATTACGGAACAATTTTGGTTCTTTTGTTTGGGACTCTACGTGCTTACTTTTGGATTGGCATTTTTGGAAACTACGGCCAATCCCTATATTTTGGCCATGGGCGCGCCCGAAACGGCTACCCAGCGTTTAAATCTGGCCCAGGCCTTTAATCCAGTAGGATTATTGTTGGGCTTGTTGGTGGCACAGCAATTTGTACTTAAGAAATTGCAGTCGGATGATATCGCGGATTATTCATCCCTTGATGAGGCTAAAAAAGCATTGATCAGGACTACGGATCTAATGGTAATTCGGGATCCCTATGTTATTCTGGGCTTGGTAATTTTGGCTGTTTTTGTCCTGATTGTTATAAGCAAAATGCCTCAGGCCAAGGATGAAGGTGGTGTTCCAAGTTTGGGGGATACTTTTAGCGGTTTGTTCAAGAATAAGAAATATGTGCTGGGTGTTGTGGCCCAAATATTTTACGTAGGTGCACAGATCATGTGCTGGACCTATATTTATCAATATGCAGAAGCTATAGGGATTTCCAGTGAGGATGCCGCCAATTACCAGTTTGCTGCCTTTATCCTTTTCTTGGTAGGCAGGGCCATTGGTACTTATATGTTACGATTTATGAGCCCGGGCAAACTGTTGATGTACTTTGCCGTTTTTGCAACGCTATGTTGTGTAGGGACCATTTATATTGAAGGTATGATAGGATTGTACTGTTTGGTCGGAATTACCTTTTTTATGTCCCTTATGTTCCCTACCATCTATGGTATTGCTTTGAACGGACTAAATGAAGAGGAATCCAAGATTGGTGCAGCAGGTCTTGTGATGGCAATCGTTGGTGGTGCCCTTATGCCAAAACTACAGGGAATGATCATTGATGCCGGGGGGAATGCCGTAAACGACATACAGATTATGGGTGCTACCGAGGTGAATTTTTCCTTCATCCTTCCTGCGCTTTGTTTTGTGTATATAGCATGGTATGGATTACGTGTATTTAAAAAGTATGAACTGCAGGCCTAAGTAACCAGACCGGTCGCTTGGGTGGCTTTTAATAATTATAAACCAAAAAATTTAAAGTGATGAAAAGATATTGTTTGGCGTTGGATCTTAAGGATGATCCTGAGTTAATCAAGGCCTATGATGATTACCATAAGGAAGTTTGGCCAGAGATCCTTCAAAGTCTTAGGGAGTCCGGTATTCAGGATATGGAAATATATAGGGTGAGGAACCGTATGTTTATGATAATTGATGCGGATGATGATTTTTCCTTTGAAAAAAAGGCAAAGGTTGATGCAAAATATCCGGAAAATGAAAAGTGGGAGGTATTGATGTGGAAATACCAACAGGCACTTCCATTTGCAAAACCAGGGGAAAAATGGATGCTTATGGAAAAGGTTTTTCAATTATAAAAACCAAAAAAAGAAAAAACTAAAAGATGGGAGCATGAAAAGTATAATTAATTTTTGCGGATCTGGAATGGTCCTAAGGTCAATGGTGTTTTGTGCTCTTCTATGTTCTTTGGGTTGTAAAACTAAAACAGAACAAAGTGCAAATACCTTGGCGAATGACGAGGTAGCATTTTCAAAAGGATCATATGGATATGACAGGGAGTTTTTGTCCAGGCACTATAAAGACTTGGTAATTCTGGAAAATGGGGAGTCGAGCATCTTGATTTCTCCAGAACTTCAGGCTCGTGTTATGACCAGTACGGCCACAGGTGATGAGGGAAAAAGCTTTGGTTGGATCAATCATGATCTCATCAAGTCCGGAGAAAAGAACGAGCATTTTAATCCTACGGGTGGAGAGGAGCGTTTTTGGTTGGGACCTGAAGGCGGACAGTATTCCCTCTACTTTGAAAAGGATGCCAAGTTTGAGTTGGCCAATTGGTATGTTCCCAAGGAATTGGATACCGAATCCTTTAATTTGGTACGAAGTACTGAAGATAAAGCCTTTTTTGAAAGGGATATGAAATTGGTGAATTATACCGGAACTACATTCGATTTGCGTGTTCAAAGGAATATTACACTTTTGGATAGGGAAGATGCCGGTGAAATTCTAGGGATCAATATTCCTGAGACCTTAAAAATGGTAGGATTTGCTTCGGAAAACAACTTGACCAATATTGGACCGGAGGATTGGGACAAGAAAACTGGCTTAATGTCCATCTGGATATTGAGCATGTTCAATGCTTCGGACCAGACCAGCATAATTGTACCATTCAAAAAAGGGGAGGATGAAATTTTGGGCAAGAAGGTAACGGACGATTATTTTGGGAAGATTCCCAAAGAGCGATTACAGGTCAAGGATAGTGTCCTATTTTTCAAGGCAGACGGAAAAGAGCGGGGTAAAATCGGAATTTCCCCCCAAAGGGCACTTCCAGTAATAGGAAGTTTCGATGCCAAAAACAAAGTACTTACCATTGCCAAGTTCAGCCTGCCCGAAGGTGCTTCGGATTACGTTAATTCACTATGGGAGTTGCAGGAGTTTCCCTTTTCGGGGGACGCCGTAAATGCTTATAACGATAGCGGTGATTTAGGTCCTTTCTATGAATTGGAAAGCTCGTCCCCAGCAATGGATCTAAAATCCAGTGAAAGTAGCAGCCATATTCACCAGACTTTTCATTTCGTGGGAGACGAAGGTGAACTGGACAAACTGGCCAAAGGAATATTGGGAGTGTCCATTACAGAATTATCAGGAGAGTAGTAAATAAAAATATCTTCTCCTTTCAGATTTTGCAATATTAATTTGGGAGCGGGAAAACAAAAGAAAAACATTCAAGAATAATTGCAGATTAAAATGCCATGGAGAAAAAAAAAGAAATAAGGATCAATAGCAAATATCCATCTGTTGTTGATTTACGGAACAAAGCCCAAAAAAGGATACCCAAGTTCGCTTTTGAGTACTTGGACGGGGGTTGTAATGAAGATGTAAACCTACATAAGAATACTGCTGAAATTAGGGATATAGAGCTCTTGCCCTATTACCTTAGCAAGCATACCGGGTCCAGTATGAAGACCGAATTGTTCGGACATGTATATGATGCCCCGTTTGGAATTGCCCCAGTGGGACTTCAAGGATTAATGTGGCCCAGTGCCCCCGAAATATTGGCTAAATCTGCCTTCGAACATAATATTCCTTTTATTTTAAGTACGGTGACCACCAGCAGTATAGAACGCATAAGTGAGATTACCGAGGGTAGGGCCTGGTTTCAACTTTATCATCCTACAGAGGATGCCGTTAGGGATGACATTATTAAAAGGGCCGAGGCCGCAGAATGCCCTGTACTGGTTATTCTATGCGACGTGCCCACTTTTGGTTTCCGTCCTAGGGATGTGCGCAACGGACTGGCCATGCCTCCAAAAATGTCAGTAAAGAATATTCTTCAGATAATGGGCAAGCCAAATTGGGCCATGCAGACCCTGATCCACGGTCAGCCAAACTTCGAAACCCTTAAACCCTATATGCCAAAAGGCTTGGATTTGGCCCAATTGGGTAAATTCATGGACAAGACCTTTTCCGGGAGATTAAATGAGGAGAAGATTAAACCTATAAGGGATATGTGGAAGGGTAAATTGGTGATCAAGGGAGTTGCCAACGAGGCCGATGCGGAGAGTGCCATTAAACTTGGATTGGATGGTATTATCGTTTCCAATCACGGGGGTAGGCAATTGGATGCCGGTGAATCTACCATAAAGCCTTTGACAAGAATTGCAGCAAAATACGGTGACCAAATTAAGGTGATGATGGACAGTGGCCTAAGGGGTGGTCCGGATATAGCTAGGACCATGGCCAGTGGTGCGGAATTTACTTTTATGGGGCGTTCCTTTATGTACGGGGTAGCGGCATTGGGCGCCAAAGGTGGCGACCATACCATTTCACTTTTAAAAACGGAACTACAACAGGTAATGGAACAGATTTGCTGTGAGGAGGTAAAGGATTTTCCAAAGCATCTTATTTCATAAGAGTTCTTTTTTTAGGAGTTCTATAGAATTAGTAGGCATTGGAACCCTAAATTCCTTTAGGGTTCCAATGAGCTGCTTTCCAATCTGGCGTCAAAAGATATCTGTTGCAACTCCTGGGTAGGTTCTTGGATTTGTTCTATTAGGATACGCAATGCTTTTTGCCCAATTTCCTTTATAGGTTGATGGAGATAGGGAATAGGGTCTTCCAAGAAATTGTACGATGAATTTTGGTCGAATACGACCACATCGACCTTTTTGAGTATTTTTCTGTCCAAGCCCAACATTTGAGTTAATCCTTCCTCGGCCAAGGTGTTGGTATGAAAATAGATGGCATCTACCCCAACATCCTGTACCAATTCTTTTACCACCCTTTTCATATCTGCTTTAAGGGACCTGTGATTAATTCTTTTGATCAATTCGGCATCCACGGTCAAGTCGGCCTTTTTAAGAGCTTCTACGTAGCCCTGAAGTCTTTCTTTGTAGTGGTGCAGGGTTGAATTGTAAAGTACGGCCCCTATTTTTTTATTTCCCTTTCCCAGTAAATAATTGGTAGCCTGCATAGAGGCCTTAAAATTGTCTACGGTGACGTAATTGGTTTTAAGATCATTGAAAAATCTATCTATCAAAACAAAGGGAATTCCCGCTTTGGCCAGGTCGGCAATAATATCTTTGGAACCTTCGGGGGCCGCAATAATAAAACCATCGACCTGTCTCATTTTAAGAAAATCCAAAACTTTGTTGAATTTCTCCACCTTTTCGTCCGAAGATCCGAATATTACCGTATAGTCCTGGGAAAATGCCTCGTCCTCTATAGTCCTGGCCAAATTGGAGAAGAAGGGGTTGGAAATGTCCGCCACTATAACTCCTATGGACCTTGTTTTGTTGGTTTTAAGGCTTCTGGCATTCCAGTTGGGGTGATAGTTCAATTCCTTGGCTACCTCCCTTATTCTTTTTGCAGTCTTTTCGGATACCCTGTTTTCTTTTCCTTTATTGCTAAGAACATATGAAACCAAGGGTATGGAAACACCCACGATTTTTGCGATATCCTTTAATGATGTTTTAGGCTTCATGTTCGTCTTAGGTTAAAATTGTTGGTACCAATCAGATTTTAATTCGCTGTTAAACAATAAACTACATG
>TARA_R110002020_G_scaffold38860_9_pt1 | contig 56906 bp, 51 predicted proteins | sample TARA_R110002020 | Tara Oceans TARA_R110002020 (sample SAMEA4396489) | marine metagenome | biome: Westerlies Biome; feature: [MES] marine water layer (ENVO:01000295) within the mesopelagic zone...; material: water (ENVO:00002006), including particulate matter (ENVO:01000060) such... | reverse complement strand
CCGACAGCGAGTTGGGAAAGAAGACGGGGCGGGTGGAAAGACCGTTCCCATTGGAATTGCGCTAAAGCCACATCACCTTATCCGAAAGACATACGCTGCCCACTTCCGCCATCCCGACAAAAAGGTCGGGATACCACCTTCCCCTACATATCATGAGTTAGTCCTGCAAGGTTTCCAAAACCTTGTAGGACTAACACCCGAACCTAACTAACAAGATAAATCATCATGTGCTTTCTCAATACCTACAAGGTCAAAATAGACCTTGCAGGATCAAGGACAGGCGAATAAAAAGCAAAAAAATGCCCAGGAACAGCCACCACAATTTCGATTAACGATGATGCCCAGTTTCTGCAATACTCAAATAGGGTACTTTCTTTCTCGAGCATAAGGCACCCGTTTTGATTGATTTGCCTGCCAATAGTGGCTCCCCACCCTGGAAAGGGAGGGGTGGATTCTATACGGACATTGAGTCGGTATAGAAGACGGGGCGGGTGGAAAGCTCCACCAATCGGGACTGCCCTAAAAGCCGCATCATAATAGCCCATGGATGCACGCTACCCCTTCCGCCATCCCGACAAAAAGGTCGGGATACCACCTTCCCCTGCATATCATGAGTTAGTCCTGCAAGGTTTCCAAAACCTTGTAAGACTTACACCCGAACCTAACCAACAAGATAAATCATCATGTGCTTTCTCAATACCTACAAGGTTCAAAAAAACCTTGCAGGATTAGAAGCAAGCCTTACCAGGAATTCCAGACAAAAAACCATGTTCTATCCCCATACCTACAAGGTAAAAAAAGACCTTGCAGGATTAGAAGCAAGCCTAACCGGGAAAGCCAGACAAAAAAACATCCCCGTACACCATACCTACAAGGTTCAAAAAAACCTTGCAGGATTGGAACCGAAATCGACAAAACAGACAGTGAACCATAGCTACAAGGTTTTGCAAACCCTGCAAGGTCGAGTCCAAAAAAGATGCCACTGCAATAAACCTACTATTCTTTAATAATCGATTTTGCCTTGGATTTCACTCTGGCCATAAGTGATTTTTTAGGTTCACTCGCTGGTGAGGTCGTATTTTGTTCCTGGGTATTATTGCCATCTTCCACTACCAAGGATGTGCCAGCTTTAACCGAAGTACTATTGCCCTTATTGGCATCTACCGAAGACACCGGCATTTTGGTTTTTGTGGACGAAATAATATCGCCCTGAAGCCAGGCTTTCACAAAAGTTGTAACTGCAGTATTCACCTCCTTACCAGCCCTATAACAAGCTTTCCATTGGGGCGATTTACTCTCGTAATCCGAATTGACAAACTTTTTAATTTTATATTTTCCAGGGTCACTGAGTTTGGCATTAAAATCCACTGTAGCTACTAAACTAAGATATTGCTCCAATTTAGCTTTAACCACTACTGCAGGATCTTCAGGAAAGTCTTTCTCCCATTTCGTTTTGTTGGGGGTTGGATCTTCATACATGGCTAAGATGGCTTTTTGCTCTTCCAACATAGGTTCGAACATGGCAATAGATTGGGCATTGTCTTTTGGTGCCTTCCTGAGATCGGCTAAGGCTACTTCCAAATCCTTGATTCCATCCCTCATGCCCTGCAGTATGACATCATCAGTTCTGGGAGGTTCTGTGGTAGGTTTACTGTCGGACCTTTTCTTCTGGTAAGCGGCCATAAACTCTTCACTATTGCAGTACATCTTTATGTATTCACAAAGTTCTTTGGCCGCCCCTACCTTGTCCCCTTCCACGATAGTAGAGAGTAACTTTAACCTGGGAAGACTCATAAAGTTGTTCTGAATGCCATAATCCGAGCCATAACCCCCCGTAAAATTGGCCATTATATAGTTTTGGGCGTTGGCGTGATCCATCCCCAATTTGGCAATTATATCCTCTCCTATTTTATAGGCCGATATTCCCAGCAGCCCTAGTATGGCCACTAACATTACATGTTTTGTTTTCATTCCGATGAGATTTATAGTTGAACTTAATTTTATACCCGCTACTGCTTTAAAAGGAATAGGCAATAGTTACAATTAGTGTCCATTCCACAGAAACATTTATGTATTTAACTATTACATACTCTAAAATTCCATTTATTAAACCACTTGTACAATCCCCTAAAAACAGGATTTTATTCCCATTAAAAATCATGGAAAAAAGGGATATATTGTATCGGAGCTATGCGTACCTTTAAAGGAGCAAATTGTACGCCATGTATGCTTTCAACTCTCCGCCTAAATCAGTTGTTTGGTTATTACCGTATTTGGCCATAATTCAATTTGCCTTTGGTCAAATTTCCAAACTGGACAGTATAGGCCAACAAATAAAAACAACTCCAAATGACACGGTCCTTGTAAATCTATATTACCAATATGGGGAGGAGCTGGCAAATAAATACCCTGACTCTGCCCTCTGGTATTACAACCAGGCCAATAAGCTATCTATAGACCTTAAATATGACAGAGGTAGGGCTGCCTATGCCAGTCAGGCCATAGAAATTCTAAATGCCCAAGGTAAATTCAAGGAAGCATTGGCCTTAAGTATAGAAGCACTTGCCATTTACGAAACAATCGGAAGCAAGAGGGATATTGCTGTAGCTTTGATCAATGTAGGCAGTGAATGGCACTACCTCTCAGATTTTCAATTGGCAACGGACAACTACCTTATGGCCCTAAAAATTGCCGAGGAATTGGAAGACATAAAATTGCAGCGGATTATCAATAACAATCTGGCCTCGATTTTTATCAATCTTAAGGAATTTGAGAAAGGCAAGGCCTATGCCAATAAATCTCTGGAATTAGCCTATGAACTCAAAAATGACTATGCCATTTCATCTTCCATGTTCAACATCGCCACTGCGGAACTGTATTTAAAAGATTATGGAAATGCTCTAAAGCACTATTCGCAAATTGTCCAAATTGGGAATAAAACGGATGATTACATCCTTATTTTGGATGGCCTGTTGGGTACCGCAGACGTCTACAATGCGGAGCACAACTACGATAAAGCCCTAAGTTATTACGACAAAGTAATATCCTTAACCAAAGAAAAAGATGCCCCTGAATATGAAATGTACGCCTATATGGGCCTCTCGGATCTATACAAAAACACGGGAAAGGATGATGAATCCGTGGCTTCCATTCTTTTGGGCATAAGTTTGGCAGAAAAGCTGGGCACAAAATATGAATTAAAGGACCTTTACCTCAAAGCCTCGGAAATGGCCGAAAAGGCCAATAAATATATGGATGCACTGGAATACCGCAAAAAATATGAGATTCTTAACGATTCTGTGGTCGGAGAAAGAAGTAAACTAAACATAAGTCTATTGGAAGCCAAATTCGAATCCGAAAAGAAGGAGGCCACCATATCCAATTTGGAAACTAATAAGAAGATCCAAGAACTGTCCATTAGCCAGAAAAATAGCTTGAACTATCTTCTGTTCGGGGTAATTATGGTCATTCTGCTCACGAGCTATATTTCCTATAGAAATTACCGTCATAAACAGAAACTTCAGACCAATAGGATCAACGAACTGGAAACAGAAAAACAACTTGCAGCAACCGCGGCGGTATTAAAGGGGGAAGAACAGGAAAGAACGCGTTTGGCCAAGGACCTACATGACGGTTTAGGGGGAATGCTTTCCGGAATCAAATACTCCTTTGAATCGATAAAAGGAAATATGATCATGACCACCGATAACCAACAAGTATTTGAACGTAGTATGGATATGTTGGATAGTTCCATCAAGGAGATGCGTAGGGTAGCCCATAATATGATGCCGGAATCCTTATTAAAGTTTGGCCTGGACACCGCTCTAAAGGATTTTTGTAACCACATAAATAAGACAGGGGCTGTACAAATTGATTATCTGTCCTTAGGATTGGCAAATGCGTCCATAAACCAGACCGTTGCCATTACCATCTATAGAATTGTACAGGAACTCATCAACAACACCTTAAAACACGCACGGGCCGAAACCGTAATCGTACAAATTACCAAAACGGAGCATCAACTTACCATTACTGTAGAAGATGATGGGGAAGGATTCGATACTTTAATATTAAAAAAATCCCAAGGCATGGGCTGGACCAACATTCAGCACAGGGTTGAATTTCTAAAAGGAAATTTAAACGTGGACTCGGAATATAGCAAAGGCACATCGGTACATATAGAATTTAATGTTTAAATGGCAACAAGAATATTTATAGTTGATGATCATTATATGATCATCGAAGGCATAAGGTCACTGCTACAAAATGAAAAAGGATTGGAGTGGATGGGCCATGCCATGAATGCAACATCATGTTTGGCATTCCTTCAAACACACCAACCCAATATTATTTTATTGGACATAAACCTCCCGGACATAAGTGGAATAGAGCTTTGCAAGGAAATAAAAACCAAATATCCCAATATTGGGATTATAGGCTTAAGTTCCTATAACCAACAGAGCTATATCAACAAAATTATGGATAACGGAGCTTCCGGCTATGTGCTAAAGAATGCCACCAAAGAAGAATTATTGGATGCCATTGAAACCGTTATGGAGGGCGAAAAATATTTAAGTGATGAAGCGGCATTGATCGTCAAAAAAAATGTGGGTTCAAAAATACCCATCATCACAAGGCGGGAAAAGGAGGTCTTGTCACTTATTTCAGAGGGACTTACCAATAACCAGATCGCTACCAAACTTTTTATAAGTATCACCACCGTGGACACCCACCGAAAAAACCTCTTGGCTAAATTCGAAGCCAAAAATACCGCCACCTTGATACGTATGGCCACCCATCTGGAATTTATCTGAATAGGCACATCCACTAAGCATCAATATTGAAAAGCTTTATGATTACACCCCATATTTATGATAATTTTCTGTAACAAATCATAGGTTTCTACGTTCTAACAGTCTATAGGAACATCAATCAAAATCAGAACACTATGTTACAGCAATTCTTTATGCTCTGCTCCGGGGCGGATACCGATATTCTCAAAACTTGCTCCAAGGGAGAACAAAACAAATACGCCGGAATAGGCGCTACCGTCTTCTTTACCGCGGTCATGGCATTTATAGCCAGTGCCTATGCCTTATTTACAGTCTTCGACAATATCTATACCTCCATTTTCTTCGGCCTTATTTGGGGGCTTCTCATATTTAATCTGGATCGATTTATAGTCTCCACTATAAAAAAGAGCGATAGTTTTAAGAGCGAATTACTACAGGCTACACCACGAATAATATTGGCCATCATTATCGCCATTGTCATCTCCAAACCTTTGGAAATGAAAATTTTTGAAAAGGAGATCAACCAAGTGCTTTTGGAGGAGAAAAACAGCATGACCCTTGCCAATAAGGAGCAAATTGCCACACAATACACCCCAAAAACGGAACAACTGAAGGCGGATATTTTGGGTTTAAAAAATGAAATAGCGACTAAAGAAGTCGAAACCAACGCGCTTTACGATACCTACATCTCCGAGGCAGAAGGTACTGCAGGCACCAAATTATTGGGCAAAGGGCCAGTATACAAAGAAAAAAGGGACAAACACGATGCTGCCCTGGCCGAATTACAGTCACTAAAACAAACCAACGCCGAAAGAGTTTCAACCTTGGAGTCACAGATTGCGGCCTTGGATCTGGAATATGTAGATCAAGTTACCAATACCCAACCGATAATTGACGGTTTCGACGGACTCATGGCTCGTATAAATGCCTTGGATAAATTGCCCTGGTTGCCCTCATTTTTTATTTTTCTTTTGTTCCTGGCCATTGAGACATCACCAATAATAGCAAAGCTACTATCCCCAAAAGGTGCCTACGATTATAAGCTGGAAGACCAAGAAAGTGCCGTTAGGACATGGGTGACACAAAAGGTTGGCCAACGTGAAAAAGTGCTGGAAACAGACACCCTCCTAAACAATAAGATCTACGGTGAAATTGCCGAGGAAGAGGAAATCTACAAATACAAAAAACAAAAGGCCGAGGAATTGTTAAGGCTACAGGCCAATGCCTTTCATGAAGGCCAAGTGAAAAGTCTATAGATTAAATAAGTACATTTTGATAGGTTATTAGTCAATTAAAAAACCCAAATATCCCGGCTGTCCAATTGAGCGCTGTAAAAATCCCTTCACCTGTAATATCTGAGACCTAGGGCAATCCCTGGCTAATTCCCCCACATTCTTACCCATAGGGCCAAAAGGAGTTTTTTGGCATCCCTCCTTAATTTTGGACTTTCTTCTACCGACAGCTCCCCATCCTTGGGGATCAACTTATAATTAAAGGCAAATTGGGATTCATCTGGATCCAAACTCATCAACCCGAATCGCAGGTCATTAAAAAATAACTGTCCGTTTTCCTCATTTATGGTATACCAACCTTCAGTAATTTTTTTCAGCCGTTGAATCTTATCACTTTGGGCCAAATCCCCCAGTAATTCGTGGTTTTTTGGATAGCGACTAAACTGAACGGGCTTATTATCGAAAAAAGAGTAATTACCAATGAGGTAAGCGTCGCCGGCATCAACATTGGCAGACCATAGAACAGTATTAAACGGAGAAGGCCTAGTGTCTATTTCAGTATAAGCTATTCCCTGTGCCTCCAAACTCTCGGTAATCTTTTTATAGGCAACTCCTTTGAGTACCAAGCTAAGTCCCAAATATAAACTGCTGATGCTCAACCCATACATATTATAGCGCCACCGCAGCGCCAAATCGCGCTTTTGGCGCATAGCCAGAATAAGAAACACTAAAAATGGCAGGGTGTACAAGGGATCGATAACGAATATGTTCTGAAAAGCTATCCGTAGATCAAAGGGCCAAAAAAGTTGGGTCCCCCATGTGGTAAAGGCATCCAAAATGGGATGGGTGAAAAGTCCGCAGAACATCAATAAAGACCATTCCTTCCATGTGGCAGGTCCCTTGCGTTCCAATTTAAAAATCAGCCAACCTAAGATAGGGGCAAAAATTATGGAAAAGAAGATAGAGTGGGTAAACCCCCTATGCCACTCTATAGCAGTGACCGTATCGGCAACATAATTGGCCAGTACATCCAAGTCGGGTATGGTTCCCGCAATGGCCCCATAGAACATGGCCTTGTTGCCCACTTTCTTACCTAAAACCGCTTCTCCCACTGCGGCCCCCAATACTATCTGCGTTAGCGAATCCATCCTTATTATTTATTCAAAAAAAGGCCAAGCCCTCATTTCTCCGGAGGGTACCAAAAATTTACAATTCCCGACCCGGACTATTGCGATTATTCCACTATTTCCATCTTTTTTAACAAGAAGGAGGCATTCATATTTTTACAAACCCCGGTTTTAAAGGTGTAATCGAAATTAAGTTCATTATTAATAATTTCGGCATCAAAATAATAGTTCTTAACCTGGGGCAATTCCTCCGAAACTTCACATAAACTTAAATCATGGGTGGCAATAATCCCGGTAGACTTTGAAGCCACCAATTTTTCAACAAACTTACGTGAACCTATGGCTTTGTCCAAACTGTTGGTCCCTTTGAGGATTTCATCCAAAACAATAAAATACTTGTCCTTTTGTATTTCATCCACTATAAACTTCAACCTTTTCAGTTCGGAAAAAAAATAAGACTCATCGTCCGTAAGTGAGTCCGTAGTGCGCATACTAGTTATTAACTTGATCGGAGAATACTCGGCCGCCGAAGCGCATAGGGGCAAGCCCACATTGGCCATGACAATTTGCAGGGATACCGTTCTTAAAAAGGTACTTTTCCCAGCCATATTGGCTCCGGTGACAATAAAAAATTGCTCCTTAAGGATGGTTATATCATTGGGCACCGCTTTTTTAGGATCCAATAAAGGATGGGACGCATTGACCGATTTTAGTATTACCCCATTATCTACCAAACGGGGGTAATTATAGGCCGGGTGGTTATGGGAAAAATTCCCAAGACTATTAAAAGCGTCAAAAAAGGCTATGGCATTAAACCACTTCTCCACCTTTGGCCCGTGTTTACCTATCCACCGTTCTATCCTGTAGGCCTGTAACAAATCCCAAAGAAAAAATCCGTTCCCCAACAAGGCAAAAAACATATTGTTCCTTTGGTCCAGGGCACCTAGAATTTCAGAAAATTCCTTTAGAACTTTAGAGGCCAGCTCTTTCTGGGAAACCACAGAATTCTTCTTTTCCTGTAAAAGATCGGAGGTAAATTCCTGTTCCTCTATTTTTAAGATCAATTTTTGATACTGCTGAAAGGTGCTTTGGACCCTGTTGGCATCCGAAGCCAGTTTAGAAGTGCTTTTTAGGAAAAAACCACTCACCAACAAACCGGCCAAAAGAATAATAAAAATAGGAAAACCTGGTAATGTCCCCAACAAGTATCCTCCAATTAAAACAAGGGAAACCAAAGAAAAAGTATAGGATACATAACGCATGGCCTTGGGAACGTATGCTTTGTAACCAGCAAGCCATGAAACTATGGTTTTGGTTGTAGTATCCGTTTTTACCAGGGTAGCTATTGCAGAAAATTCCTGTCTCCAATCGGGTAATTTGGATAATTCTTCCACGGCCTTTTGCTTGCCCGCAATATTCTCCAAATCGTTCGCCAATAGCATTTCCACCAGCATATCACTACCTTGGACCAAGGCGGTACGATTGCTATACTGATAAAAGGAACCTTTTCCGAACAGGTCAATGTCCTGGGCAAAAAAATGATTGGGATCCTTATATTGCGAACCATCGGGAAGGTGATGAAAATTACGCTCCAACACCTTTATTTCCGTTTCATTAATTTTAATAAGGGCCAAAAGTTTGTCCCTCTTGTATTGTAAGTCGGTATGTTTGGAAACCAGATACAGAAATAGGCCTATAGCCACTATAATCGTTCCTAGGACCAATTTGGTATCCCCAAAAAAAAGGTAGGTAAAACTGGCTGCGAGAACAAAAACGATCAATCTGATAGTACTGGAAATGGCCAGTTGTCTTTTTACCTGTCCAAGTACTCCGGCATGGAGTTCTACTCTATGTTTATAAAATGCGATTAGGTTATCCATTTAGGAATTTGAAATGTAATTTATACAAATGTAGTTAATCCAAAGCCTTGAGTTGGGCCTGTAACTTTTTTGTTAGACCGGCAACTACCAGTTCATAGGAATGGTCTATCAATTCCCGGACCAAAGAGGGTGACAAAGTCTCAAGATAAAGGGTATTCCAATGTACTTTGCTCATATGGTACCCAGCAGTGATTTTTCCATCGTATGTTTCCCGCAATTCTATGGCCCTTTCCGGATCGCATTTTAAATTGGCCTGGGACGGAATACGCTCCAGAGGCACCAGGGCAAACATTTTCCCCATTACCTTGAACACCAAGGTGCCGGCATCGAAGGGAAATTCTTCCGTAACCCCCTTTTTAATAATACAATACTCCCTAAAATCCTCTATGTTCATAACCAAACATTATGCAACTAGACTTAAATCAGCTTCTTCAGGTTGTTCCAAACTATCCTACATTTGCGTACTTCCTTATCGCCAATATCGTTTCCTGCCACGGTTTCACAATTAAATCCTCCCAAACGCTCATAAAAGGCCATAGCACTGATATTGTTCTTTAGCACCCATAAATACAATTTTCCACCCGGATCATTCTTTAGTACCTCCTGGGCCACCAACCTCATCAATTGTCTGCCAATTCCTTTTCCCTTGGTTGTACCCAACACATGCAAATTGTCCAATAATGTGCCGTATTTGGCATCATCCCCAAGAAAGGCACAGGCAAAACCACAAATTTCCCCTTCCAGCTCCGCTACCCAGCAAAATTGGTTAGGCATTGGATTATTTAACCTATTCTGCCAAACACCTTCACGCTCAGCGGTAGCCTCGGTATCCAGAAAATGATCACTAAAATCGCCCCTGTAATTTTGTTGCCAACTTTTTACATGCAATTTGGCAATTTCCAAATAATCACCGGCCTTGGCATGCCTGTAGGTCACCATAAAATATGTCTAAATCCCTTGGGAGTCGTACACTATTACCTTGGTCCATAAATTGCTGGATTCCGCAACAAAAAGGTTATGGGCTTCCTCAGTCTGATACTTTGCCTGTGCCTCGGCAGATTCAAAAGAAACTACCAAAGAATAGGTAAAGGAACCATCTACAACATCGCGGGTGGCCTTTGGCGGCACGCCCACAAAGTTGGTCTTGGCATATTTGGAATCCCGCATAAATTTCAAGATGGATGTCTCAAAAGCCTTCCTATCCTCAACATTATCAGGATTCTTCAACCAGAAAAAAACGGTGTGTACAAAATTGGAATCAAAGTTCTTCATATCTTCTTTGTTTTGACCATAACTTGTTACGGTCATCGTTAAAAATAATACAGTATAAAATAAAGTTTTCATTATATATTTTGTTTTGGAAATTACACAAAAGTATGCTTTATAGAGATTACCCAACATCCCGCTAAAATAAAAAAAATTGGTTCCAATTTGGGAGCATTGGAAAAAGGATATTACTTCTCCATGATCTGCTTCTTTCGATTGTTCATTTCCAAGGCGGAATAGTCCAATTTCCATCCTATGGTCTCTACAATTTTTTCAATTAAAAGTACAGCTTCAAGAGCTTCCTTATTGGCGGTATCCATTAAACCACTTTGAGGAATTTTATCCCTAATATGTTGCTTTGCCTCCATATTCAAGGAGGTAAGATCTGTTGGAGTAAAAGTGTTGAACAGTCCGTTTTGTATATCGTAAAACTGTAGTTCCGGGGAAATTGATAAAATTTCAGGTTGCGGAAAATTGGTAAGGATAATTCTTTTCTTATCGTTATCGGCATACATTTGCAACTTTTTTAGATCAAAACCAATATGCGCCTTGGCATTGATGATGATCAAGGCCTTCTTTTTGCTACTTACCAAACTTAGAAAACGCTCCTTGGTGTTTTCGTACCGATAAATCTCGGCAAAATCACCTTCCACCGTTATTAATTTACAAACGCTTTTTATCTTATCCAACAGTATGGCCGACTGATGTTCCGTAAGCTCTTTGCTCCTTTTTTTTCGAAAAAAAGAAAACACCCAGTACATTGCAATGGCCCCGAGAATAAGACCCAAAAAAAGTTCCAATATATCACTCATTTGCCTTACCTATTTCTCCTAAATGGGTGTATTTAAACCCCTTGTTATATTTAAGTCCATAACCAAATATCCTGTCCATGGAAGCGTGTGAAAATAGGATGATTCCTATTAACTGACACAAAGGTAATGAAAGATAAATCCCGAGGAAATAAATCGCTATGGCCAAGCCTTTATGATGGAACAAATTGTACCCAATGGCACCAACCTTATTCCCCATAAGGTAGCCAAGCATTCCAATATCTGGTGCCAAAATTAGCCCAACAAACCACCACCAGCTATAGTCCAACAAACTAAAGAGATATAATCCCAAACAGAACATTAATAACTCCTCAGCTCTTATAAGTAACCGCATAGCACTGTTTATGATTCCTCTACTAAATATAGAACCGGTCTACTGGGACTGGCATCATTTTCGAAGGCAGCCAGTTGAAGGTTTAAAAAATACTTCCCATCCTTTATGGTATTCGCTACAAAAACAAACTCTGTTATAGTAGCCTGTAGTCGACGTTTTCCATCGAAATTCCAAAAGGTCTTATGGGCCAAAAGAGCTCCTTCATCCTTTTCCTTATCCACGGAAGGAAGATCTATCAGCAAATGCTCCACACCCTTGTCCACCAGCAATTGTGCTGCCGATTCCAATAAATATGGCGGATTGGTATTGGCATATTGCCTGGTCATTTTGTCCCTTAGGTTTGGGATGGTCCTAATGACCACTGCCTCCCTATTTTTATTGCCCAAGGCATACTGTAATTGCTTTTTGGAGATTACAAAATCGCCATTTATTTTTTCAGGAGCTATGGTAATCACCTCGGTCATAAAAAAGAATTTGGAAAGACTTTTATTTACGGAATAAAACTCTTCCGTTATATGACCAATGCATTCGGTATGGGTACCATGGGCATGAGGATTAAAGCTAATATCGTTAAAATTGGTCGAAGCCCCTTCTGTGACCTTCCCAATAAATTCCCCTTCGGTATGGGGTTCAATTTTTGGTGGGTCCACATACCATGCATTTACATTGGTACTCTTTCCGGTTATGGGTATGGAAATATCCAGGGGTTGGGATAAATCTATGGTGTAGTTTTTAGTGTTGTGTTTTATAATGGTCTTCATGTATGCAGAACTTCTTAATCATACTCAGGACAAGTTAACCAAAAATAAATCGGCAGCAATCCCATCACTCAAAAATTTCCCTTTTGGAGAGACGAATAAATGCTCTTTTTCCACATAAAGTAAACCATCCTCAATTTTTTTTCCGGACTGTTGCAATAAATACGAATGGAATTCCCCGCCAAATTCCTCTTTTATCCTCTCCAAGGAAACTCCCCATATAGTTCGTAACCCGGTCATAATATATTCGTTGTAACGATCGGTTTTGGACAGCACCTCTGCTTCCATAGGCAATTCATTTTGAGAAATCGCTTTTAGGTACTTGGTATTATTGTTTACATTCCAGCCCCTTCTAATTCCGTCATAGGAATGGGCGGAGGGTCCGATCCCCAAGTATTTCTTCCCTTGCCAATAGGCCGTGTTGTTCCTGGAAAAGTAACCTGGTTTTCCAAAATTGGAAATTTCGTAGTTAACAAATCCTGCTGCTTCCAATTTACGTACCAGAATATGAAAATGTACCTCAGCCAATTCATCATCCACTGGAGGAATGAGTCCTTTGTCGATAAACGTTTTTAAAGCAGTTTTGGGTTCTACAGTAAGAGCATAACTGGAAATGTGGGGAACCCCAAAAGCCAAGGCCTTTTCTATATTGGCAATCCATCGTTCATTGGTCATCCCGGGAATGCCATATATAAGATCGATAGAAATATTATCAAAATAATTCTTGGCCAGTACAATACAGTCTTCCGCTTCCTTAGAATTATGTGCCCTGTTCATCATCTTTAAATCCTCCTCAAAAAAAGATTGGATTCCGATACTCAGCCTATTGACAGGTGATTTGGCCAATTCTTCTATCTTTTCTTCGGACAGATCATCGGGGTTGGCCTCCAAAGTGATCTCGGGTGCACTTACCACAATATAATTACTATAAACCGACCCAATTATCTGGTCGATTTCTGCTGTGTTCAAAACCGATGGAGTTCCACCTCCAAAGTAAATGGTTTGCACCACCTCCTCCTTAAACTCAACCTTCCTCAGTTCCAATTCCTTGATCAATGCCAGTACCATGGCCTCCTTCTTCCCCATATTGGTGGAAAAATGAAAATCGCAATAGTGACAGGCCTGCTTGCAGAAAGGGATATGGATGTAAATGCCGCTCATTTTTTCAGTAATCAGTAATCAGTAAACAGTGGTCAGTGGTCAGTGGTCAGTGGTCAGTGGTCATGGTTAGTAAAAATATCTATTTGGAACCAAACTTGTCAGGGTTATTAATCATGTAATAAATTAGCTTACCTATTTCCTTGCTTTCGCCAATCAACTCCTCGAATATTTTCTTATCAATATATTGGCACTCCTTCGCATACTCTAACCATACTTGAGTTTCTAGATTCTCGGCATCACTATCTGTTAATTTATTAATGAAATATTTTGGATAAAGACGCTTAGCATAAGATTCGGCAATATTTGCCGAAACACTTCTGGAGGATCTTCTTATCTGATCGGTCAAAGAATATCTTTCTTCCTTAGGAAAGGATTTGGAAATCTCAAAAATCCTCATCGCCAAAGTAAAAGATTTTTTATAAGCCAATAAGTCCTGAAATCTCATAGTTACTGATTGCTGTTCAATAGATCTAAATTATGTTTTTTAAAGAATTGGTATATAAATCTGATCCAAGTCCCATTTGGCTCAAACCAAACTGTTTACTTTTTACTGATTACTGTTCACTATATAACCGCCAATCTTCACTTCTTCACCCTACCATCGTTCTGTTTCACAAAAGCATCCCAGCCACTATAGCTTTTGCCTACTTCTATTCGGCCTTCGTTATAAAAATGACAGACTGCAGCGGCAAGACCATCGGTACTGTCCAGGTTTTTAGGGAGCGACTTTAATCCCAACACGCTTTGCAGCATTTTGGCCACCTGTTCCTTACTGGCATTACCATTTCCTGTAATGGCCATTTTAATCTTTTTTGGGAGGTATTCCGTGATGGGAATTTGGCGCGATAGGCCTGCAGCCATGGCCACGCCCTGGGCCCTGCCCAACTTGAGCATGGATTGCACATTCTTTCCAAAAAAAGGGGCCTCAATAGCAATTTCGTCCGGGTGGTAAGTATCGATCAATTCTATGGTTCGCTCAAAAATAAGCTTTAGCTTGGTATAGGGGTCATCGTATTTTTGAAGCAGGAGTTCGTTCATCTGAAGAAACTCCATTTTCTTATTCACCACCTTAATTATGCCAAAACCCATAATGGTGGTTCCAGGATCGATACCCAATATTATCTTTTCATTTGCCAAGGAAGGAATTGTTTAGATTCTAGATTTATATTTCAGTTGGAATTCACTATAATGGGAATCCTAAATTTTGAGGATACCGGCACCCCTCGTTTTAAGGCAGGCGATAATGGAGGCAGGCCTTTTAGGCTTTGAGTGATGATGCTACGAAATTCGGGGATCTGATTTTCAATATCCTGGTTGCGCTGCACTTCCAATACCGAAATTTCCCCTTTGTAGTCCACCAAAAAATCCACGTATATAGAGGTGTTGATATCGGACACAAATTGAAATTCAAAATCCTCCAAAGTCGCAGTATATTGTTCCAATAGTGTATTTTGAAAACAATCCAACTGCCCCGTCTTGTCCAACATTTCATCGCAGTTGTCAAATAAGGGGTACTTATCAACCTCATTAAAATTTATATTGCGCATTTCCTCGTTTACCAATTCTTGGGTTTTTTCTTCTTTGGAAGTAAACCAGTCGCAAGAGGTAAAAAGACAAAAACAAGCCAAAACCGCAACTTTCCTCATGTATGCCAGATTCTGGGCGGAAATTACAATTTTTTGATCAATTTAAGGGCTGTAGCTGTCAATTTCCTCCTCAATAGTCTTATCCTATGGCCTACAATTTTCATGAAATAAACTTCGGAATAGTACAATGGTCACCTCTTGGAAAGAAATAGTAGTGTTTACTTATTGGTAATATGGTATTTCTGTTGGTCCGTAACGACAAGCATAGTAGTGGGCAATCCTTTGTACTTAAAAGTTAAGACATCCCCTTTTTGGGCTTCAATCTCAATTAGCCCATCAAAGTCGGTAACCAAAACCTCATTTTTTCCTTGTATGGAAACATTAACTCCGGGCAACCCTTTGGTTCCATCCGTAACCATACATCGTAGATATTCCTTACCACCAACCTTTTTAACATTTGCCATTACGGACATCGTATTCGAAACAGACATTAATTCCATCGATTGCGACGACTCATTTTCTTCAGGCCCTTCAAGCTTAAAGGTAATCGGAATCGAAAAAGGTACCCGTACTTTTTCACCACGGTGTTCCCCAGGTATCATTTGCGGCAACAAAGAAATAATTCGGGCCGCCTCATCCTCCAATAATTTGTCTGGACCGCGTAACCTAACATTACCAATGCTTCCATCTTCTTGGATAATGAACAGCACATGTACCCGTCCCTGAATACCCATTTCCTGGGCTAGTTCAGGATATCTAAAATTCTTTCCGATATGCCTTTGCAACATTTGATTAAAACAGGCTCTCATATCCCCTGTATCCTCACAACCTGGATAGACTGGAACTTTTTCTATAATGGCGAAGGGCACATCTACTGTTCCATCATCATTCTTCCTTGTACCAATTTCATCTTGTCCTTGCAGTTTGAATGTAATCGGTATGGAAAATGGCACTCGCACTTTTTTCCCCTTGTGTTCCCCAGGGGCCATTTTCGGAAGCAAGGAAATGATACGGGCTGCTTCCACTTCCAAAATCTTATCTGGGGAGCGCATCCTTACATTTCCAATACTTCCATCTTTCTGTATAACGAACATAATATTAACCCTTCCCTGTATTCCCTTTTCCTGAGCTTCTTGGGGATATCTAAAATTCTTGCCAATATGTTTCTGCATTTGTTGTTGAAAACAATCCCTTTCGTTATCTGCGTCTTCACAACCTGGAAATACAGGCACCTGCTCTACTTCCGCAAAGGGAACGTCAACTTCATCTTGATTAGGAATAGCTACTCCCAAAACCTTGGTTATAATATTTTGTGTAGGCCCTAGATCGTTTTCATTTCTTTCTGTCTGATAAACAAGAAAATCATATAGCCCATCAGTTATGATTAGGCTATCGTAGGAGCTGCTTCCATCTTCAAAAATTTCCGCCAACTTGCCATTTAACGCCCTTAGTTCAATCCCAGTTAAATCATTTGTGTTCTTTACCTCAAATACAAAATAATCCTTGGGAATTCTGTCGCTATCATCTATCAGCATTACATTCGTGTCATAGGCAGCTATAGAGGCATTCAAATTTTTGTCCAACAACTGAAAGGCTTTTTTTTGCCTTACATAATCATCATATAAAGCCGAGGTTGGGTCTTTCATTTTGTAGGTCCAATCTGGCATTGTTCCTTTAGAATCTTCAGCCATTTTCTTATAATACAGTTTGGATAAAATTCTACTTTCAAAATAATCATACTTGCTAAGAATTATATTGTCAGAATACACATTCTTCCTTTGGGCAAAGGCATAATGCACCGCTCCAATTGAACCCTTCTCCTGGACCTGCCTTTTAATATTTTCGTTAATTTTTTTGATCAAGGCCAAATCCTCAACATTTTGTCCTGGATTTGCCTCTACTTTCTCTTGAGCTTCCATGGAAGTGTAGATTAACATCCCTACTACCAATGGCGCCAGCAATAAATACTTAAGTTGCCAAACTTTTTTTGATTTTGATTTTTGTAACATGACGATTCGTTTTTTGATTAATGATGATTTAAAAAATTGATTGATGAAAGAAATATGTTGGGTCTGAAAGACCTGTGACAACAGCAACTGATACTGTTCAGACTTATGGGTCTTGGCCACTCTTGCATCGGCGATGAACTCGTGCAATTCGGAAACCCTATTTTGATAAACGTAGACCAAGGGATTGAACCAGCCAACAATCCGCATCAGTTCAAAGAACAGCAGATCCCAGCTATGCCGCTGCTCTATATGCACCAACTCGTGCTGAATGATACTCTCATGGTCCTTTTCCAATACTTTATCCCCCAAAAAGATAGACCTGAAAAAAGAAAAAGCCATTTCACTGTTTCGCACCACTACCCGAGTAAAATCCTTAAAATACCGGATTTCGCCCTGGGCTTTGAGTCGATTAATTTGATATAGTTTATAAGTAAACAGCATGGCAGCCATTAACATTCCGCCGTAACATATTATTTCGCTTGCGGAAAAATTAAAAGAAGGAGAATTTTCAGGAGAAACGACCACTCCGTCTGACATGTCCATGCCCCAGAGATATTCTGGATACACAAAATATTCAGAAGATACAGTGGTCTTCAAAGCCTCTATCTTTATCCAAGGCAGCAAAAGGGAAAGTACAAATGTCCCGATCAGGTATACCCTGTTCCACTGAAAAAAGGTTTCCCGCTTAAGGAACAGATCGTAAACGATCAAAAATAATAGCTGGAATGCCATGCATTCTAAAATATATCGTATCATTCCTTCTCTTTTTTAATGTCCTTGAGTATGGATTCCAATTCGGAAAGGCTCATGTCATTCTTTTTCATAAAGAAAGAGACCATACTTTTAAAAGAACCCTGAAAATACCCGTCCACCAGTTTGTTGATGGACTGATTGCCGTAATCCGACTTCTTGATCAATGGAAAATAAAGATATCCCCGCCCCTCCTGCTCGTGGTCCACGAAACCCTTGCTCTCCAGAATACGGACGATGGTAGACACCGTATTATAAGCCGGTTTGGGCTCCGGCAATTCGTCAATAATTGCGGCCACGTTGCATTTCTGCAACTGCCATAATATCTGCATTACCTCCTCCTCGGCTTTGGTCAATTGTTTCATTTAACTAACTTTTTAGTTGAATACTATAACAAATATAACTAAATATTTAGTTTAAACTAATTTTTTAGTTAAAAAATTGAATTGAAATTATTGCGCGGTCCAGAAAGAGGAAAACACACCCCTAACCCCTCTCAAGAGGGGAATATTGGATTAAACGTAAGATTAGTTTTCTTTCTTTTATGAAGCGTCATCCTAAATGACCCGCGGGAGCTATGGCTGCGCACCATTCATTTCTTTACACGAAAAGGTCAGCGTTGCTAACCCATTCCGGCTTCTCTTTTGTCCAACCCACCTTATCCTCCCACGGAAATTGCTGGACAGGCCCGTTTAAAGCAAGGAGCATTTTTTTTAGCATTGCAATGTGTGACAATAAAACTTTGAGTTTAATAATAACAATAGGCTCCTTCCCTTGGATAAGGGAAGGTGGATACTCGGCCAGCAGCCGAGGAGACGGAAGGGATTGGGGTTCCATGTCCTGGGAAAGAACATAATTCCCATTAGAAAACTTAGATTAGGAAAATCCTAAATCTAGTAAGAGCGTAGCACTCGAACTGCCGCCTTCCTCTACTGAACACATGTAGGCACGAGCGTGACGCTCGCGCCAGCGAAAGGAGCTATGGCTGGGCATCATTCTCTTCTTTACACGGAATGGTCTGCGTTTCTCACCCCTTCCGCCTTCTCTTTTGTCGAAGCCACCTTATCCTCCCGCGGAAATTGCTGGACAGGCCCGTTTAAAGCAAGGAGCATTTTTTTAGCATTGCAATGTGTGACAATAAAACTTTGAGTTTAATAATAACAATAGGCTCCTTCCCTTGGATAAGGGAAGGTGGATCCTCGGCTATCGGCCGAGGAGACGGAAGGGATTGGAGTTCCAAGTCCTGGGAAAGAACATAATTCCCAATAGAAAACTTAGATTAGGAAAATCCTAAATCTAGTGAGAGCGTAGCACTCGAACTGCCGCCTTCCTCTACTGAACACATGTAGGCACGAGCGTGACGCTCGCGCCAGCGAAAGAGCATTTTTTTAGCATAACATTGTGTGACATAAAACCATAAGTATAATCATCGTAAGCTCCTTCCCTTGGCTAAGGGAAGGCGGATTCTCGGCTAGCAGCCGAGGAGACGGAAGGGATTGTAAGCCCAAGTCCTTGGAAAAGCACATAATTTACAATAGACAAACTAGATTTAGAGCATCCCTCAAATGGCCTCATGTCGAAGTGCCGCATATCAATTATTCCGAGACCTAACGTAAAAATAAATACGTCATTGCGAGGAGCCAAAGGGACGAAGCAATCTGTTAGTTCTACGAGCAAATTAAGTAGATTGCTTCACTATGCCTGTCTGCTGCCAGTCAAGTTCGCAATGACGTTAAAAAACTCACTTCCTGAATTGCTTGGCAGGTATGTCCAAAAATACTAATGCCCGTTAGCGGAGTGGAGAGCACATTTTTTACAAACGCCCTTTCCCCATCCCTGTAACAAATCCTTCATATCTTCGTCAAACAAAGTATTCAAAAGATTCCTATGGATATTGTGTTATTGATTATCGGGTTTATTTTAATGTTCGTCGGCGTATTGGGTAGTTTTCTTCCTGTCCTGCCAGGAACACCTATAAGCTGGGTAGGCTTACTACTGCTCTATCTTACAAAAGCCATTCCAGATGATTGGATTTTTTTGGGAATTACCTTGGCCGTAGCCATACTAGTTTTTGCCCTGGACTACATTATTCCCGTTTGGGGAACCAAGAAATTCGGGGGAAGTAAGTGGGGAATGATCGGTACTACCATTGGACTCCTAGTAGCCCTTATATTTCCAGTTCTTGGATTTTTTGGAATCATAATCTGGCCTTTTTTGGGCGCTTTGGTAGGGGAACTGATCAACAGGGCCGATCAAAAAACGGCCCTAAAGGCCGCCTTTGGTTCATTTTTAGGCTTTTTAACCGGAACCTTCCTGAAATTTATGGTTACCATAATTTATCTGGGCCTATTTATATATAAGGCCTGGGAATATAAGTCAGACTTATTTCCCTTCTTTAGTTAATCCATATTTCTACATCCATGTTACTTTTTCTTGCCATGGGCCTTTGCTGACAACTGGAATTTCTTCATCAGTATACCCCATATAGAAAAAGCCCAAACATACTTCGCCTGTATTCAACTCAAAAAAATCGCCCATATATTTAATCAGGCCAGGAGAACTCCAATAGCTCCCTATACCCAACTCTGTACAACAGAGCCACATATTTTGTACCGCCATTGCCGTTGCTGCCACTTCTTCCCATTCCGGCACACTTTCTTGGAGATCACGTTGCATACAAATGGCTATGACTGCGGCAGCCTTTTTTGGATTCTGAATCAACTTTTCCACCTTGAACTGCTTAGGCTTGGGGTCCGTTTCCATGTATTTCAATGACAGGAATAAGCCCAATTTTTCCTTGGCCTCCCCTTGTAGTACTTTAAATCGCCAAGGTTCCGTTTTCTTATGGGTAGGCGCAAAATTGGCAGCCTCCAATACCTTTTCAATGTTCTCCCTACTTATAGGTTCATCATTATATTGGGCAGGAAAAATAGACCGACGCCTCTTAATTATATCAAAAATCATACTTTCTCTATTTAAATATTACAAACTAAGGTTTTTAAATTCCCTATATAGATTCGTTTAACAATAAATTAATACAATGTCGCAAAGCAGGGTTTCTATTGTCCTCCTTCCAACAAACGGATAACACCGCCCTTTGCGGAATGTTCTTGAGTTCAATAAATTTTACCTTCATCTGAAAGCCATATTGCAAGGAAGTGGGTATTATGGCAATTCCCAAATTATTCTCCACCAGCTTAAAAATGGTCTGGGCATGCACGGATTTATGGGAAACCTTGGGGGTAAAACCAGAATCCTCACATATGCTCATAACCGTGTCAAAGTACAACGGACTGTAATCCTGGGCGAACAAAATAAAATTCTCCGCCGCCAATTGCCCTACATCTGTAAATTCCCTGGTCAATAAAGGATATAATTCTGGCAAAACCACGGAAAAAGTGTCGGTATATACCGGTTGAATATTTAGGCCTTCAGGCACTCTGGCCGTTCGTACAAACCCCATATCCAATTTATCCTTCAAGATGGCATTGACCTGGGCATTGTTGGACAATTCCTCCAAATTGGTCTGGATGCCAGGGAATTTATCCTTTAACTTGATCAGAAGATTGGGTATCACTTCCTGCATGGCCGAACCCAAAAACCCTATTCGGACCTCCCCAAAATTGCCATCCCTAATATGTCTTAACTGCTTTTTGGTGACTTCCAAATGGTTTAAGATAAACTCTATTTCACTTTTAAGATATTCCCCTGCTGCAGTAAGGCTTACCTTTTTCTTTGTCCGGACAAAAAGCTTTACCTCCAGAATCTCTTCCATTTGTTTAATTTGTCGACTTAAACCTGGTTGGGAAATACAAAGCTTTTCCGCTGCCTTTCTATAGTGCAATTCTTCGGCCACTGCCAAAAAATAATTGAAATGTCTGAGTTCTATTTGATAACCCATAGTTATTAAGTGTGTACATTAATAGTATTGGTGATTATCAAACATAATCAATAAATTTATATTGATAAAAATAATCCCATGGCTACTTCAAAAAAAATCTTTTTTTTCGGGGAAGATCATCTTACTGCAGGCCTGGCTTTGAGCCTTGTAAGGGGAACGATCATAGGGCAAATCTCTGAACCAGCAAGAAAAAAAATTCGTGAAAGCCACCAAACCGTTTTACGTATTGTAGAGATGGGGCAACCTGTTTACGGAATCAATACCGGATTCGGTCCCTTGTGTACCACCAAAATTTCCAAAACTGAAACCAAAATATTACAAAACAATATACTTCAAAGTCATAGTGTGGGGGTTGGACCACCAATAGAAACGGAAATGTCCAAATTGATGCTCGTTTTAAAGGCACATTCCCTGGCCAAAGGTTTTTCTGGTATTGCAGAAGCCACCCTGGACCGAATAATATGGCATATAGATAACGATGCTATTCCACTAGTACCCTCCCAAGGTTCTGTAGGGGCGTCCGGTGACCTTGCCCCCCTATCCCATTTATTTTTACCTCTAGTTGGATTGGGAAAAGTAAGATACATAAGAAAGACGATCACCACAGCCCAACTACACAGAATTTATGAGATTGAGCCCTTGGAATTGGGTCCCAAAGAGGGACTGGCCCTAATAAACGGCACCCAATTTATTGCTGCCCATGCCGTAATGGTCATAGACAAAATGTACGCCTGCACTACTCATGCGGACATCATTGGGGCCATGATGATCGAAGGTTTACAGGGTAGCGTAAAACCCTTTTATAAAGAACTGCATGAGCTACGCCCCTTTAAAGGCAATAGTCACGTAGCCTCAAGAATCCGTTTCCTTTTGGAAGATTCAGAAATTATGCAGGACCACATAGATTGTGAAAGGGTACAAGACCCCTATTCACTAAGATGTATTCCCCAAGTACATGGAGCCTCCAGAAACGCTTGGCTGCATTTAAAAGAATTATTGGAGATAGAATTGAACTCGGTTACGGACAACCCTATCATTATTAATGAGGATTTAACGATAAGTGGGGGCAATTTTCATGGACAACCATTGGCCATGGCCCTGGACTATGTATGTTTGGCCGCTTCCGAGCTTGGAAACATCTCGGACCGCCGTATTTATTTGGCTTTGGAAGGCAACAGTCCCGGGGTACCCAAATTGTTGATGAAGGATACCGGAATCAATTCCGGCTATATGATCTTACAATACACCACGGCCGCTTTGGCCAGTGAAAACAAAGGTTTGTGTTTCCCTGCCAGTGCCGATAGCATCCCTACATCCCTAGGGCAGGAAGACCATGTAAGTATGGGATCCATCAGCGGTAGAAAAGCCCTTCAGGTATTGGAAAATGTAGAAAAAATATTGGCCATTGAACTTCTGACCGCAGCACAGGCTTTTGAGTTTAGAAAACCCATGAAATCTGGTGTCTTATTGGATGAAGTACATAAAACTATTCGCAAAAAAGTAGCCTTTGCCGATAAGGACAGGGTTTTTTCCGATGATATTGAAAAAGGAATTGAAATGATCAAAGGCCGCACCATAATACATTCGGTACAAAAAACCATGAAGCGCAACAATCTTAAAATGGAAAGTCCATTTGAAGCCGAATTTGAAAAATATTAATTAATTGCCAAGCCATCAGCAAAAATCTGCACGCTATAGATCTAAGACAAACATGAAAAAATACACCCTTATAGGCCCCTTTAAGCAAATCTTGACGATGACGGGTCTACCGCTAAAAGGCCCACTATCTGACGAGCAATTACCGATATTGGAAAATGGGGGTATTATTATGGTAGATGACAAAATTCACGCTATAGGATCTTATCCTGAAATTCAGACAAAAGCAAACCACCTAAATGCGCAAAATATACCTATCCAATCCAACATGGTATGCCTTCCCGGATTAATTGATGCCCATACCCATATTTGTTTTGGAGGAAGCAGGGCCAAAGACTATGCCCTACGCAATTCCGGCAAAACCTATCTCGAAATTGCCAAAGCTGGAGGTGGAATTTGGGATACGGTTACCGAGACTAGAAAGGCCACCACATCCTCCTTGATAGAGGGGGTCAAAAAAAGAGCGGACAGACATTTGGCCCATGGTGTGACCACCATAGAAGTAAAAAGCGGCTACGGACTTTCGGTTGAAGAGGAACTAAAAATGTTAAGAGCTATTGCGCAAGCCGATAAAGAATGTCATCCCGATCTAATTCCCACATGTTTGGCGGCACATATGGTCCCCAAAGATTATCAGGGAAGTCCAGCCGATTATCTTTTGGAAATAAGCACTTTACTATTTCCAATTTTAAAAAAAGAAAAGTTAGCCAATAGAATCGATGCCTTCGTGGAGGAAGGGGCCTTTTCTCCCGTTTCAATCGCAGCATATTTTGACAATGCCAAGGCCATGGGATTCGATATCACTGTACATGCCGACCAATTTTCAACCGTAGGTAGTGATGTTGCTGTTAAATATAAGGCAGTAAGTGCCGATCACTTGGAAGCAAGTACAGAAAAAGAAATTCAGCTACTCGCCAAAAGCAATACCGTAGCAACTGCCTTGCCCGGTGCCTCTATGGGATTGGGATGTAGCTATACCCCTGCGCGCCGATTATTGGATGCAGGAGCAGCCTTGGCCATAGCCAGCGATTGGAATCCCGGTTCCGCCCCAATGGGTAATTTATTGGTTCAGGCAGCCATACTCGGAACATTTGAGAAACTCACAAATACCGAGGTGTTGGCTGGGATTACTTTCAGGGCAGCGGCAGCTTTAAACTTAAAGGACAGAGGTACATTGAAAACCGGATTATTGGCAGATCTCATTGCTTTTCCCACCGACAATTATCAAGAAATACTTTATCAACAAGGTATGATGCTGCCTTCCCTTGTATGCATAAAGGGAAAATTGGTAGTCGGTAATACCTAAAAAAGACCCGAACGATGACGGAAGAAAATTTTAAAGCTCAAATACTCCAAGGCATTCCAAAGGAAATGCCCAATAAAAAAGACTATCCCAATAATGCAAATAGAGCCCCAAAACGCAAGGATATCCTATCCTTAGATGAGAAAAAATTGGCCATACGCAATGCCTTGCGCTATTTTCCATCCGATTGGCACCAAATCCTTGGAAGAGAATTTGCCCAAGAATTAAATACTTTGGGCAGAATCTATATGTATCGCTTTAAGCCGGATTACCCTCTATATGCAAGACCAATTGATCATTATCCCGCAAAAAGTAAACAGGCGGCCAGTATAATGCTAATGATACAAAACAATTTAGACCCCCAGGTAGCACAACATCCAGAAGAACTAATAACCTATGGGGGCAATGGTGCCGTATTTCAGAATTGGGCACAGTATCTTTTGACCATGCAGTACCTGGCGAATATGACCAACGAACAAACCCTGCACATATATTCAGGGCATCCCATGGGGCTATTTCCCTCTTCAAAAGAGGCCCCAAGAGTAGTGGTCACCAATGGGATGATGATCCCCAACTACTCCAAGCAGGATGATTGGGAGAAGTATAATGCCCTAGGAGTTACCCAATACGGACAAATGACGGCAGGGTCCTATATGTATATTGGGCCACAAGGAATAGTTCATGGTACCACCATTACCGTCCTGAACGCCTTTAGAAAAGTCCTACAAAAAGAGGAATCCGCTAAAGGAAAAATATTTCTCACTTCCGGCTTAGGGGGTATGAGCGGAGCCCAGCCCAAGGCGGGAAATATTGCCGGCTGCATTACCATTTGTGCAGAGGTAAACAAGGCTGCTGCTCAGAAAAGACACCAACAAGGTTGGGTAGATGAGCTTTTGGAAGATTTGGAACAATTGGTAGAGCGGGCCAGAATGGCAATACAACAAAAGGAAGTTGTCTCCTTGGCCTATATTGGAAATATAGTGGAGGTATGGGAAAAGTTCTACCAGGAAAATATATTCATCCATTTGGGTTCCGACCAGACCTCCCTTCACAACCCATGGTCAGGGGGCTATTATCCTGTAGGCCTTTCTTTTGAAGAATCCAATCAGCTTATGAGGACCAATCCAGAAGCTTTTAAACAAAAAGTACAGGCTTCGTTAAGAAGACAGGTAACCGCTATTAACAAACATACGGCCAAAGGCACCTATTTTTTTGATTATGGCAATGCCTTTTTATTGGAGGCATCCAGAGCAGGAGCCGAAATAATGTCTGAAAATGGTCTGGAATTTAGATATCCCTCTTACGTTCAGGATATTTTAGGCCCAATGTGTTTTGATTATGGATTTGGACCCTTTAGATGGGTATGCACCTCGGGGGACCCAATGGATTTGCAAAAGACCGATGATATTGCACTCCAAACTTTAGAAGAAATTAGGATTAAAGCTCCTTCTGAAATCCAACAGCAAATAGAGGATAATATAAAGTGGATCAGGGAAGCTTTATCCAACAAACTGGTAGTAGGCTCACAGGCCCGCATCCTATACGCAGATGCTGAAGGAAGGTCCAAGATTGCCCTGGCCTTCAACAATGCCATTAAATCCGGAGAAATCAGTGCACCCATTGTTTTGGGACGGGATCACCATGACGTGGGCGGTACAGACTCGCCCTTTAGGGAAACGAGCAATATTTATGATGGCAGCAAGTATACTGCAGACATGGCCATCCACAATGTAATTGGAGATAGCTTTAGGGGCGCCACTTGGGTATCCATTCACAACGGTGGAGGTGTAGGTTGGGGAGAAGTCATTAACGGTGGTTTCGGTTTAGTGTTGGATGGTTCCGACGATGCCGCCAAACGTCTAAAAAACATGTTGTTTTACGATGTAAATAATGGAATATCTAGAAGAAGTTGGGCCAGAAACAAAGAAGCCTTGTTTGCAATAAAACGGGAAATGGCCCGAACACCGGAATTAAAGGTTACCTTGCCAAATATAGTTGAGGATGAATTACTGGATATTTTGTTTCCATAAAAGTATATTTCAAGTCTTTTTTGATGGCCACTATTCCCCACAAGCCTTAGTCGTAATCAAAATCCTACCGGCCAATGCGTTTAGGGCAAAATAAATATCGAAAATTTTAAATATTACTTGGAATCATCTATTTTTATTCACTAAACAGTTCCTCAACCAAATAAATAGACATTGCATTAAGGATTGTTCCCCCTTTTGTTGGAATAAACATACTATAAATTAGTTTTTAAAATAATGATTCCCTGTCCAATCTGTAACCACCCCAAAACCAAATTAAAATACCAGCTTAAATTTAATGTGCATCAATGTACTAATTGCGGTTTTCAATTTTGTCCCGATGCCACTTTCAACAAAAGCTTGGTTTCTGATTTAAATGAAGAAACCCGTGAAAAAGCACTTATCAATTTAAGGAAAGAGAATTTCCAACATATCATAGCCTCCATTAAGAAAAACAAGGAAATTAAATCCAAGGGGCTCGAGGTAGGTCCGGGATATGGTTGGTTTTTGGAGGTCTGCAGGGACCATGGGATTAGTTGCTTGGGTATTGAACCGGAAACCCGCTTCAATGAACACTACCAAAAGGAAGGCTTGCAAGTAAAGAATGGTTTTTTTCCACAAGATCTACAAGAAGAATCAGATTTTGATTTTATTGCCTATAATGATGTTTTGGAACACCTGCCCGATCTTAAGGGAATTATGGAAGCCAATTTCGGTTTACTTAATCCGGAAGGACTATTGATTGTTAATTTACCTCAACAAAGTGGTTTAATATATTTCATTTCCAAAATGGCTTATCTATTCGGGGTAAAATCCTTAATGGATAGAATGTGGCAATTTAATTTTCACAGCCCACATTTGAGTTACTTTACCAAACCAACCTTGATTAAATTGGCCCTGGACAACAATTTTGAAGCAGTTGAATCATTTCCTTTAAAAACCATTAATTTATCTGAAATATCAGATAGGATAGAACAGGATAACCAACAAGGAACTCTGGCGAAAATAGCAACTAAAATTGGAGTGTTTCTTTTGTTTCCATTTTTACAAATTTTCCCGGACACCCGTTGTTTTATATTTAGAAAAAGGTAATTGAGCATAAAAAATGTAGTTTCTTCAAAACAACATTTAAAATCAAATATCGTTAAAATGTTAATTTAGTTTGTTAATTATTACGAATGGGCAGTTTGGATTCATTTGACTCCTAGCTGTTAAAACGCCAAGAAGTATAAAATCACCAAACTCGATGATTGAAATATTACTAAAAATTAAAAACTCGATAAACAAGTTTACCGGATTTACTGGCGATAACAACAACTCCTTTAGAAATCCGATATTTATACTACTTTGCATCTTTCTATTATTGACGCTCCTTGCGGCTTACTCCAATCATTTTCAAAATGGCTTTCATTTTGACGATAGCCATACCATAGAAGAGAACAAGGCCATTACCGAAGTAAACGCAACGGCATTTTTTAAGGATGTAACAACATTTAGTACACTCCCCAGCAATAGGTCCTACCGGCCCTACACCACTCTTGAAAATTCCATTGACTACAAACTTGGAGGTGGACTGGACCCATTTGCATTTCATATCCACATTTTTGTATTCTTTATTTTAACCTGTGCCGCACTTTGCCTTTTTGTTAAAAAACTACTGGATAGGTTGGAATTCTCCCAATACAACCAGTTTTGGGGCCTCCTGATAGCAGCCGCATTTGGTTTATTATGTGCCAATGCAGAAACGGTCAACTATATTATACAGCGATCGGAAATTGTAGCCGGCTTCTATGTGCTATTGGGATTCGTAGCATTTTTGAGTGGTGGTAAATGGAGGAAATGGCATCTTTACCTGATCTTTCCATTTATTGGCTTCTTTTCCAAGGAAATGGCTTTGGTGTTTTCACCGCTGCTGTTCCTATATTTTTTAATTTTTGAAGAGGACGTAGATCTATTGCAGTTCTACCGGGCAACGGAATTTAAAAAATGTATCCGCTCCTTTGTTAAAGTGTTCCCGTCATTTATTCTTACCGTGGCCTTTTTGGTATTCTATTTCTCCATGCTTCCGGATACCTTTGCACCCGGCGGTGTTGATCGTTATAATTATTTGATTACCCAGCCCCTGGTCATGTGCCACTATATACTAACCTATTTTATTCCCTATAACCTATCTGCAGATACGGATTGGGTAGCTTTTGAATCTATTATGGATTACAGGGCCATTTTGGGCATTGTTGGAATAGGGGTATTGATTTTCTTAGCGTTAAAAACATCGAAAAAGAGGGAAACTAAATTATTTTCCTTTGGCCTACTTTGGTTCTTTATCTCTCTACTACCCTCTTCCTCCGTACTTCCCTTTGCAGAGGTGCTTAATGACCACCGAAGCTTTATCCCATATATGGGACTCACTATAGCTTTTGTTTTTGGTTCCAAATATTTTCTCGAAACATATTTTCCCAAAATATTGACCTCAAAAAAAGGTATGTCCATAATATCCCTGTTCATAATCTTTTTCCTGTTCGCCAATGCCTATGGCGTGCACCAGCGAAACAAAGTATGGAAAGATGAAATTAGTCTCTGGAAGGATGTAACCATAAAAAGTCCAAAAAATGGTCGCGGACATATGAATTATGGCCTAGCTCTAATGGCCCAAGGCGATTATAGCAATGCCGAAATATCGTTTAACAATGCCTTGGAATATGTTCCATATTACTCCAGTATTTACACTAATATGGGTATCCTGAAAAATGCCATAGGGGATAAGGAAAGTGCAGATAAATATTTCCAAAAATCCTTATCCCTTAATGATGCAAACCATAAAACCAAATACTTCTATGGTCGATATTTATTTCAAAACAATAAATTTGATGAGGCTATAGACCAATTTAAGGAAGTAAACCAAAGTGTTCCCAATTATCTTGACACAAACGACTATATCTTCAAATCCTATCATAAACTTAAGGATTGGGAAAATATGAAAAGCTTTAGCAATGAAGTTTTGGCAAACTGGCCAAAAGATGATACTTCAAAAAAATATTTGGATATTGCCTTGAAAAAAAAATCAGTATTGACAGTTTTGGAAGAAGAGGTCTCCGATTCTCCCAGCCCAGAAAAATACCTAAATTTAAGTTTGCAATATTTTAATGAAGGTAACTACGAAGATTGTATCCGAGTGGCAGGGAAAGCCGTTGAATTAAATCCGGAATACGCCGATGCCTACAACAATATAGGTATAGGCCATTTTTATCTCTTGAACTATGACCAGGCCATTGAAGCCTACCACAAAGCACTGGAATTGAACCCGTCCTATCAATTGGCGAAAAACAATTTGGCAAATGCCGAGGACAAAAAGAAAGATTTGGCCAACGCTACTTCCAGTTTATCGGATAAGGAAGCATCTGCTTATTATATAAACCTTAGTCTTGAATTTTACAAAAAGGAAAAATATCAAAGCTGTATAGCCGCAGCAAGGAAGTCGAACGCAATTATACCCAATGCCATTGCTTATAACAACATTTGTTCTTCCTTCAACCAACTCAAAGAATATCAGAAGGCAATAGCCGCATGTAATGAAGCGTTAAAACTAGACGCTGGTTCCAAGTTGGCCAAAGGCAATCTAAATTACGCCGAACAACAGGCCAGGAACTTTTAGAATAGAAATCAAAGCTAATACAAAAAAGAATCGCAATTAACCCGGCAACCATGGAAACGCAGAAATATAGTGCTATTAAAATCGCTGTTGTAATCCCATTTTACAATGCCTCCAATGAAATATTGCTCGTCATTTCTAAATTACCGGATTATATTCATAGTGTTATTATTGTGGACGACCAAAGTCCCACTCCCCTCCCAAAAGCGGATATTGAAAAACTAGCACCTTCCAAAGCAGCGGTTTACTTTTTAGAAAATACAATAAATTTAGGGGTTGGTGGCGCCACCAAAAGAGGATTTGAAGAAGCAATTGGAATTGGGGCAGAAATAATAATCAAGGTAGATGCCGATGACCAGATGGATCTTACATACCTTCCCGACTTACTGGATCCACTAATTGCAAACAAGTGCGATGTTGCGAAAGGCAACAGATTTAGGGACCTAAAGGCTTTAAGAGCCATGCCCCTTATACGCAGAATTGGCAATCTAGGCTTATCATTCCTTATAAAAGCGGCTACAGGTTATTGGCACAATTTTGATCCCACCAATGGATTTTTGGCCCTTAAAGCCGATGTTGTTAAAAAGTTGAATTTTAATAATCTGGCCAACCGCTATTATTTTGAAACCTCACTTTTGTCGCAACTGTACTTTGAAAAGGCGGCTATTAAGGATATTGCCATGCCCGCCATATACGGCGAAGAAAAATCGAGCATGAAAATATGGCAAATGCCTTTTGTCTTTGGGGCCAGGCTAACCAACACCTTTATAAAGCGTATTGTTAAAGAGTATTTTTTATACGATTTCAATATTGGCTCGGTATACCTATTATTTGGATTTCCACTGTTTATGTTCGGAATCATTTTTGGTATTATAGAATGGATTTACTACGCCTCAATAAACACCTTTGCCCCAACAGGAACCATTATGATTGTTACCCTATCTATCATATTGGGCTTTCAGCTTATCCTTCAGGCCATCCAATACGACATAATAAATGCCCCAAAAGCGCAATAAAAGGCCCTAAACTTCTTTGCAAAAAATATTGAGGTACAGCTGCTACTGTCCAAGGGAAAAACACTAATATTGATATGGGGATTTTCTAGGATAGCGAAGAAGTTTTTGAACTATTTTGTTCAAATTTCAAAGCATCCATGAATTGGCCAACTAAGCCATCAACCTATAAAATTCAGTAAAAATGCACACCTATTCCAAAACAGACCCTATACTGTGGACAGGACGCAAGTCTGGCCAACAGCTTTATCTTCACGAAAAGGTGATTTGCGTTGATCTTAATTCCGAGCAAGTACCCATTACTAATGGGCGGTCCTGGGCAATACTGGGATATGCTTGCGACGAGGGCGTTAAAAGGAATGAAGGCAGAATAGGTGCAGCCTTGGGACCCGATGCCATCCGAAAGCAACTCGCCAAACTCCCAAACCACCTTAGGAAAAACACCTTAGTTCTGGACACAGGAACTGTGGATTGCCAGGACGGCGATTTAAAAAAAACACAGACCGTTTTGTCGCGTACCGTCACCCAACTGCTTCAGCAAAACGCATTCCCCATACTTTTGGGAGGAGGACATGACATTGCTTATGGCCATTATAACGGAATAAAAAGATATCTAGCCACGGAAGGCATTAATAAATCCGTTGGCATCATTAATTTTGACGCCCATTTTGATTTACGAAGTAACCAAACCACTAACAATTCTGGCACACCCTTTTATCAAATTGCACAAGAATGTAAACTGGCCCAATCAAAATTCCGCTATATGTGTTTGGGAATCCGTGAGGATGCCAATAACAGTAGCCTTTATGGCACCGCCAAGGACCTAGGTGTTTCCTATGTTGACAAAACCAATTTCAACCTCCTGCATTTTAATACCATAAAAGATAAAATAGCTCAATTTGCCAAGGAGGTGGATTATATCTACACTACTATTGATCTGGATGGATTTTCCTCGGCCTACGCGCCTGGTGTAAGTGCTGCCTCTCCAATGGGTTTCTCCCCGGAAATTGTCCTGGAATGCTTAAAGATTATAATTGCATCAAAAAAAATGATAAGCTTCGATATCGCTGAAATGAATCCGACTTATGATATTGACCATCAAACGGCAAAATTGGCCGCTTCCCTTATTCATTTTGTGATTCACCAAAGCCAATAATATTGAACCACTTATAACCCATTTCTAATCCCATCAAGGAAAAAAAACCTATTCCAACCAAGATTTGTAATACTTGCCATCATCAATATCCATGGCAGCCTTTGTAAGCTGCAAGGGCCTAAAAGTATCTATCATCACAGCCAACTCTTCAGTTTTGGATTTTCCAATACTAGCCTCATAAGTACCCGGATGAGGGCCATGAGGGATTCCAGCAGGATGTAAGGAAATATATCCCTTGTCTATATTCTTTCTGCTCATAAAGTCGCCATCAACGTAATATAATACCTCATCAGAATCTATATTGGAGTGATTGTAAGGCGCAGGTATGGATTGCGGATGATAGTCATATAAACGGGGCACAAAAGAGCAGACCACAAAGGCAGAAGTCTCAAAAGTCTGATGCACTGGAGGTGGTTGGTGTACACGCCCTGTAATTGGCTCAAAATTATGAATGGAAAAACCATAAGGATAATTGTATCCGTCCCAACCCACCACATCAAAAGGGTGGGAAGCATACACCAGATGGTGCAACTGACCTTGTTTTTTAATTTTGATCACAAAATCGCCCTTCTCATCATAGGTCTGTAAATTCTGTGGCAATTTAAAGTCGCGCTCACAAAATGGAGAATGCTCCAAATGCTGTCCAAACCAGTTTCTATAGCGCTTTGGGGTGTAAATGGGATGATATGATTCTGCAATCAGCAATCTGTTCTCCTGAGTCTCAAAAGTAATCTGGTAGATCATTCCACGTGGAATTACGAGATAATCCCCGTATTCAAACTTAATTTCCCCCAACATCGTTTTTAATACTCCCGTACCTTTGTGGACAAACAGCAATTCATCGGCATCGGCATTTTTATAAAAATAATCTGTCAGGGATTTTTTAGGTGCCGCAAGCGAGATATGCACATCTGAATTGAACAACATTACACTTCTACTTTCCAAATAATCGTTCATAGGCTCTACTTCGAAACCCTTGAGCAATCTGGACTTAATATTATGGGACACCATGGCTTTTGGGGAAACATCGAAGGACTTACCCGCGTCCTTTACCATTGTTGGTCTATGCAAATGGTACATGAGCGATGACATGCCATCAAAACCTATGGTACCGAACAATTGCTCATAATGCAGACTGCCGTCCTTTTTCTTAAAAATGGTATGTCTTTTGGGGGGAATTTTACCTAATTTGTGATACAAGGGCATAGCTATATCCTTATTAATGATTCCTTTTTAAAAATACGATAAAATAAGGAGTATCTGAAATATTAAAGTTCAATTAATATTGATGCAATAATTGGATTTTCGTTGTTATTCAATCCATAAACTGTTTTGTAACATCCTTGTCAGAAGAATAAGGTGAATTGATTAAAACAGCCGTTTTGGAACAATACAAACAAAAAAAGCCTCCCAAAATGGAAAGCCTTTCATCGGTGCTTGTCGGTCCAAATTTACATCCGGAAAAATCGACAAATACAACCTTGCCTCAATTTGCATTGAGACACAACACAACTGGGCAAAGATAATAAAGGTTTTTAGATTTTCATTGTTTGTACAAGCTTATTTGGACAATCCTTTTATGTCCCATTTTAAATATATCAAAGTACAAAGTTAATTCCTGATTCTTCCAATTTTTTATACTTCCCGTAATCGAACCTATACAAAAATGCGCCTTTTTTTGAGGTGGATTTATCCTTCTCGTCCAATTTTATAAGCAAATCGAAGGATAGTAATTTCTTTCTAAAATTCCTATCATCCAATTTGGTCTGGTGAATGGCCTCATATAATGACTGAAGCTGTGGAATGGTAAATTTTTCGGGAAGAAGTTCAAATCCTATAGGCTTGTGTGTAGTTTTCTGCCTTAGCCGGTCCAAGGCATCGGCAATCATAACATTATGATCCAGTACCAATTGTGGAATATCTTCCAAGGCAAACCATTTGGCTCCATGCAGTTCTACCTGTTCCCTATCATAATCATTGATTCTGATCAGTGCATATTGGGCAATGGAAATACATCTTGCACCGGAATCCCTCTCCACATCGCTGTAAGCCTTTAGTTCCTCTAAAAAAATATTCTCTAGGCCCGTAAACTGTAAAAGAACCCGCCGGGCAGCATCTGGGACACTCTCCTCTTCATTTACAAAACTGCCAATCAGGGACCACTCCCCTTTAAAAGGATCTATTCTCCTTCTAAAGACCAAGAGCTTTAAAATACCCTCATCAAAACCAAAAACAATACAATCTGTTGCCACAAGTATTTTGGGCTGCGCAATATAAGGGCTATTATTCTCCAAGGCCTTCATTTAAACTATAATGCACTAAAATATCAAAAATATATATCAAATCATCAAAAGGCCAAATTTTATAACCCTAAACCCATTTATAGGCAATAAAAATTTGTAGCCATGGCCAAATCCAACTTTCTATTTTCATCCAATTACCTACAATTTCCCCCGACACATTTAGCAGTCATTTAACACTAAACCTCCTTCATTTTGAATAACTTGTAATAAAAAAAGATGAAAAATACAGCCATGTTCTGGGTAGCCGCAACGACTTTGGTCCTAATTTCCCTGACCATAATGGCGGCTATGAACTTTCCTTTTAATTGGGTTTTTTACGTTACCGTTTTAGGGCAAATAATGCTCGTATATATGGTTTTCAGAGTGCTTACGGACAACTACACTACAGACAAGACCTTCAAGGATTTCTATGAGGATTGTCCTTTAAAGGGTGAAATTAACTAGAGGCCGATATTTCCTTGCCTTTTTTGCTATTCGGAGGAGTTCCCATACCCAATTCCGGTATTACCAATAAGGGAATTTGAGTGTGAAATGCCAATCGTTTAATTACTGGTTCCCGTGTCATTTTTTCCATATAGCTGTGCTGATAATTGAGCATGGCCAATAGGTGAATGTCCAATTCGTTTGCAAAGACCTCCAAGGTCTGGGAAACCGAATTCAATTCTGAAACGGTATGTACATAATGCTCTACCTCACCTATGTACTTCCTTAACATATTAAGGTTGAATTGCTGGACTTCAGTAAGCGATTTAATTTCGTATTGCACATGTACTATCCTGATGGCCGCCTTAAAGGATTTTGCCATTTCCAACAGGGGCTTCAATTCGGAAGTCGTGTAAAACCTATTAAAATCTGTTGCAAAAGCTATTTCGGAAGGAGTTTTAAATTTAAAATGTTGAGGAATGGCCAGTACCGGGCAGTTCTTTATAGACTTTATTATTCTAACGGTATTGCTCCCCATAAACACCTCCTCCAATCCTGATGCGCCTTTTGTTCCCGTAATCACCAAACCAATTTGATGTGTCTCTATAATGTTCTTTATTTCATCTACCAAGAGACTAAAGGAAGAAATGGTAATAAACTTATGTTTCGGATTATGGAACTTTTCCTGGATCTTTGACAAGAGCTGGTCCAAGCCTTTTTCGGAATTATGCTTCACCACATCCTCACAAGCTTTGCCGCCCGCACCTGTTGCCATAAACCTGCTATGGGCAATGGTAGGAGTATATGTATTTAAAATATAAAACTCGCACTCTTCATGCTTATAAAGGGAAATTGCATATTTGGTTGCATTCCAAGCATTGGGAGAAAAATCTGTAGGTAATAATATCTTTTTCAAACTATTTTATATTTATAAGAACCCCGCTCAGAGGTTAAAACCATGGGGTAAAATTATGGGAAGTTAGAAACCTGAACTATGACATTTATCAGCTTTTAGGGTTGATATTTTAGAACGAAAAAACTTCGGCAGTAGCCGATTCTGGAAGGTTGTTATTACCCTTATCTGCAAAAATGAAGAAATAGAAGTTATAACTATAGGTGGGAATTATGGAACAGAGCACTGCAGGCTACAATAGAAAAAAGAAGAAACGGAAACTCTGGGATCAGGATCCCTTTGCAACTTCATTAAGGCCATTTCTGTCCGCTATGGCCACTTTTTTTCCAGAAGCTTTTATCAACCCCAATTTTTTGAAATCTGAAATAATCCTAATGGCAGATTCCGTAGCCGTACCTACTACATTGGCAATATCTTCCCGGGATAGCGTTAAGGCCAAATAGCCGTTCTTATCCTTTCCAAAATTTTCCTCCAAATAAATAAATGCCTCGGCTATCCTCTGCTTCACAGTCTTTTGCGACATATTCACAATAACGTCATCGGCCTCCTTTAAATCGTGGGCTATATGCCTCAAAACTTCCACAGCAAAATTGGGATTGCTATTGAGGCTATCCATAATGGCATCTTTGGGAACAAAACATACCTCCATATCGTTTACTGCAATTGCACTTAGGTTGGCCACTTCTTCTGTAATTACGGAACGCTGTCCCAAAACAGCACCTTGAGTTGCCAATTTTACTATTTGATCCTTGCCGTTTGGACTTAATTTGGATAACTTGGAGACACCTTCCCTTACACAAAAAACACCATTGAGTTTGTCTCCTTCGCCAAAAATGGTTTCCCCTTTTTTTACTAATTTGGTAATCTTGGTATCTGAAACCCTTTTCAACTCCTCCTTGCTCATTGCCCGCAAGGAATTGAATTGACGAATAATACAATTTTCACATCTGCCCATAACTAAAAAATTACCTGATATGGCAAATTTAAAGGTTATTAACTGAGGAAAAACTGACAATTATCATGTTTATAAATAGCAATGATGAGCATCTTTGCACTCAGGTATTAAGCAAATAATCTATGGATAAGGCAACGTGCTATCATTGTGGTGACGATTGCGGGAACAATCCCATAAATCATAACGACAAAAATTTTTGTTGTGTTGGATGTAAAACCGTTTATGAGATTTTCTCCAGCAACGACCTGTCCTACTATTATGACCTGCAGTCTGCCGCAGGTGCCTCCCCTAAGGAAGTGGAGGGCAAATATGACTTTCTTGAATCCCAAAGCATTGTAGAAAAACTGATCGAGTTTAACGATAACGGCACCCAAATAATAAATCTATACATTCCCCATATTCATTGCAGTTCCTGTATTTGGATATTGGAAAACCTGAACAAACTAAACAAGGGCATAAACAGTTCCCAAGTAGATTTTCCTAAAAAGACCGTGAGGGTCACTTTTAACTCCAACAATATTTCTCTTAAAGAGTTGGTAGTGCTAATGGCCAGAATTGGTTATGAACCTTATATATCCTTGGACGATTATGACAAGACCAAAAAAGGAACAGACCGCAGTTTATCCTATAAATTGGGTATTGCCGGTTTTGCCTTCGGAAATGTCATGTTTCTTTCCTTCCCCGAATATTTTGAGGTAGGGGAATTTTGGCTGGAACAATTTAAAGGGGTTTTTAGATGGCTTATGTTTGGCTTTTCCCTACCCGTGGTTTTTTACGCGGCCCAAGATTATTTTATTTCGGCGTACAAGGGATTAAGATCTAGGTTCTTAAATATAGACATCCCAATTGCCCTGGGTATTTTGGTTTTATTCCTTCGGAGCACCGTAGAAATCATTTTCGATTGGGGATCTGGCTTTTTCGACAGCCTTACAGGCTTGGTCTTCTTTTTATTGTTGGGTAAATTCTTTCAGCAAAAAACATATTCCTATTTGTCTTTTGAACGGGATTATAAATCCTACTTCCCTATTGCCGTCACCCGAATAACAAGTAAAAACACCGAGGAGAACACTCAAGTATACGATATTAAAGCTGGGGATAGGCTCCTTATAAGAAATGGGGAACTAATTCCTGTGGATGCTATACTGATCAACGGAAATGCCAAGATAGACTATAGTTTTGTAACGGGCGAATCGGAACCGGTGGACAAGAAATCGGGAGACAAAGTTTATGCCGGCGGAAGACAGATAAGTAGCGCCATAGAAATTGAAGCTATAAAATCTGTTTCCCAAAGCTATCTTACACAACTTTGGAGCAATGCAGTCTTCCAACAGGACAAATCGGGAAGCTTTCAAACCTTAACGGACAGTATTGGCAAAAGGTTTACCATTGCCGTCCTGACGATCGCTTTCGTCTCTGCCATAATATGGTTAATAATAGATCCTAGTAAAACTATCAATGTCTTTACAGCTGTGCTCATAATTGCCTGTCCTTGTGCAATTGCCCTGGCAGCCCCTTTTACTCTAGGCAATATGTTACGGATTTTTGGACGCCACGGATTTTACCTACGTGACACCCAGACCATAGAACAATTGGCTCAGATAGACACCGCTATATTCGATAAGACAGGTACGATTACCACGGCCGAAAAGGGAAACGTATACTATGAAGGTCTCGAATTGACCAGCGAAGAGGAGTCTTTATTAAAAAACACCTTGCGTTCCTCCAATCACCCATTGAGTAGAAAACTCTATGATATGTTCGCGGAGCAAAATATTGTACCACTAGAGGAATACGAGGAATATTTGGGCCAAGGAATCAAAGGTTCAACGGTTACTGACAGTGTTAAAATTGGCTCTGCCGCCTTTGTTGGCAATTCCGAAATAAACAAAAAGGACAGTACCTCGGTCCACCTAAGCTCCAACGAACAATACAAGGGTTGTTTTATTTTTCAGAACCAATACCGGGAGGGGGTCGGAGAAACCTTCAAAACAATGTCGCGAGACATGGAGTTGGCAATCCTGTCAGGGGATAACTCCGGGGAAAGAGCCAACCTTACCAAGTTGTTGCCGGAGGGAACACCGCTGTATTTTAATCAAAAACCGGACAAGAAGCTCCAATTTATAAAATCGCTCCAGGACCAAAACAAAAAGGTAATGATGGTAGGGGACGGACTAAATGATGCCGGAGCTCTGGCACAAAGTAATGTGGGTATAGCCATTTCGGAAAACGTAAACGTTTTTTCCCCTGCCTGTGACGGCATTCTGGATGCCAAAAATTTCAAATCGCTATACCAGTATATTCTGGCCTCAAGAAAAGCCATTAAAATTATAAAACTAAGTTTCATACTTTCCTTAATGTATAACGTAGTGGGATTGTATTTTGCGGTAACAGGACAATTGCAGCCTGTTATTGCGGCCATCCTAATGCCCTTAAGCTCTATCAGTATTGTTATATTCACTACTGTAGCTACAAACCTTCTGGGCAGAAAACTAGCGCAGAAATAATCATCCCAAGAGTAACTTTTGGAGATAGGAATGAAGCACTAATTAAAAAGGCAACTGTTTTACAACGGTTGCCTTTTATTCATGTAATACCTAATTTAAGTTAAGGAAGGACCTTTCCCTATTTCTGTTGCTCCAAATATGCTACCAAGGAAGCCATTTCCTCATAACTCAGGGCATTCACCAGACCGGAGGGCATCATTGATGTCTCCAACTCCTTTCTTTCGGCGATATCGGATTTTTTTAATTGGGTAGCTATACCTGCTATATTTCTTATGGTCAGGTCAGTGGCCGATTCCTGGGTAACAAAACCAACATAATTATCCCCTCCCTTGGTCTGTATCTGTACAGTTGAAAATCCTTGGGAAATGGAGGCATTGGGTTTCAAGATAGACTCAGCGATCTGCTCCCTGTTCATAATGGAACCTATTTGCCCCATAAACGGACCTTTCATTACTTCACTGGAGGATACACTGTGACAGGTAAAACAAGCTTGGGTCTTAAAAATTTCCTTTCCTTTTTCAGGATCCCCCTTTATACTTTTTAAGGCGATCATAATATCCTCAATGGAAGCCTCCCCGATCTGTCCTTTTTTGTTCTTAATCTTTTCTAGGTCAACTGTTGGCATATCCTCCTTGGGTGCCGTAATTTCCACGGTACCAAAATCATCGATTGCCAATCGGAACTTACTGTTCAATTCTGCATACAATTCCTTTTCATCTTCCGAAGATTTTTCCCATTCCTCCCTTAAAAATGAACGAATCACAGGGGTGTAATCCCATTCTACCGTTTTATAGTAAGGGCCATGCGTATCCGGACGTGTACTCCACCACCAGGAGGTATCATAGGGTGCTTCTTGGTGATATATACGTGCCAAGGTATGGATTATTTTATCCTTAAAAACGTCATCTTCGGTATTTTCATAAGCCTTTATCATTCCATCAACCACCTTGGGGCTATGCATATATCGCATTGCCCAAAGGGCCATATCCCTCTGATCGGTACCCAAGGCACTTACGCAAGCGTCCACAGCATCCAATTTAACCAATGCCTTAACGGCTAAATGCGGAACAACAATTTCGGCATTTGGTCTGGCATGGGGCCCTTCAGCACCCATTTCTGGAGCTGTAAATGAATTTGGAACCGGAATCTCCAATAAGTCATTGGCCACTTCCTTTTTGCCCAATCTGCCCAAACCTATAATTGCAGCTGCTTTTACTCGGTCTGAGTCGGACTTTAGTGCATTTACGAATGGTTCTGTAGGTACTTTTTCCAATGTTCCCAAACGGTCAGACAAGGCCCTTAAGGCAAATTCTTGAACTTGTGGATCTTCAGTTAATGAAACAAGGCGATCAATTCCACCGTCCCCGGCCAATTGGGCAAAAGTGAATATAGCAGTAGCGCGTACCTCCAATGGCAAAGAGCTATCCTGCGCCATTTGCCAAACTTTATCGGCCCCTTTCCCTCTTTTTATCAATTCATACTGGGCACTTAAACGGGTCTTGGCATTACCTGCCTTAAGGAGATCCACTAAACTACCGGTCCAGTATATATCCTGTGGGTCGGGGAATGGCTCATAAATAAAGTTTTTTGGTAAAACCCTAACCACATATCCTTTATCAGGGCTTCCCGAATAGCCTGCACCATCCCAAGCGGAAAGATACATGGCACCGGCTGCATCCACGTCCACATCGGTTATCTGTGGCAACTGTATAAACTCTTCCTCATCCTGTATAAAACTGGCCTTATTTTCAGTAAGCCTGTGAAAATAAAGGTAGCTTCTACCCCAATCGGCCATCATCGGAACATTATTGTATTTTTCCGGCCAACGGTTGTCGTTCATATAAAGTGACCCTGTTCCAGAGCCCCCTCCAACATCTACCAAGGCAGGAAGGATCTCTTCCGTAAAATGCTTGAACAGCACAGGATATCCATATTCGCCTGATTGTATCTGATGAATAAATCTGATGTTCCAGCCCCCACCATCATTGGTATTACCCCTGGTGTAAATATTCATAAAAGGGTCAATGGCCACATCGTAAATATTCCGCAACCCATGGGTATACACTTCCATTTCGGTTCCGTCCGGACGTACACGCAATACCCCACCGCCCAACATGGTCAATTGTTTTCCATCGCTATCTGTGGCGTTGTGGAATCCGAAGTCGCCCACGGCTATGTATATCCACCCGTCTATCCCCATCTGAATGCCATTGGTTGCATGATCGGTACCTCTCTCCGCCAGGTATTTGGAATTGCTCAAATTCTTTATTAAAACCTTGGCAGGTCCGTCGGCTACTCCATCCTTGTCCTTATCTTCAAATACCACCAAGTCCATATTAAAGGCCTTTCCCGTTTCGGGTGAAAAAGTAGTATGCAACACAAACACCTCATTCCCAATGGCCAAAATCCCCCTTGGATTATCCACTTGGGCAAATTCGGTATAGGAATCCATTATTCCATCGTGATTACAATCTACCAAACGTTTTATGAAACCTTTGTTCATCTCCTTCCCTAGGGAACCCATCATATCTACCCCAACAAAGACCTCCCCAGTTGCAGCAACGGCCATACAGGCGGGACTTGGCGTTAAGTCAGGACCTGAAAATCCAGTTATATCCAAATCTTCGGGCCAATTCAGGACCTGGGCCAAAGAATCACTGGAAGGATAATATATTGCCTCGGTACTAGGGGTACATGTGACCTCCCCTTGCTTACAACTAAAAAATACGATACTTGAAAATACAATTAATCCTGCCTTTTTAAACATATTCAATTCCATTAAAATTTAAAATTACACCCTAGGGTAGAAAAACCAGTTAAGGTTTACCGGATTTTCAACAAAGTAGCGGCAAAACTAAAAATCTTTCCCATAAATCCATGATTAAATTGAATTATTACGGGTAGGATCACATTTTTTTAGATGAATTCCCATTATTAGTGGACTACACAATCTTAATTGAAACCTTTGTTTTTTTAAAGTTTCGAATGAGCATTTCAGATTAATAATTAGGATATTTGAAAGGAGGGTACATTAATAATGTTCTATGGAAGAAGAACTTGCAATATTTTATCAAAAGATGATAAATGTCATATTATTCCACAGCCCCCATGTTTAGTTTTACGCCCTGATTCAGGTAGGTATGAGTGTTATTTATTTATTGTTGACTTTGAGTATTGTTGTAGCCGTCATTTTTTTTGCGGCTTTTATTATTGCTACCAAGAGTGGTCAATATGATGATTCCTATACCCCTTCCGTTCGTATGCTCTTTGAAGATGAACTTGTAAAAAGTGCTCCCGAGAAGACCGAAGAAATATCTAACCAAAAAAGTGAAAGTCAAAAATTGTAATTATGGAAGTACAACAGTTTTATTACGATAACAAAATCGTAAAAAAATTCCTTTATGCAACTATGTTTTGGGGAATTGTGGGAATGTCGGTAGGTTTATTGCTTGCCTTCATGTTTCTTTTTCCAAATTTAACCGATGGAATATCCTGGTTGAGTTTTGGTCGGCTAAGACCCTTGCACACCAACGCGGTTATTTTTGCCTTTGTAGGAAATGCCATTTTTGCCGGGGTCTATTATTCTACCCAGCGCTTGTTAAAGGCGAGAATGTTCAGTGATGGATTAAGTAATTTCAATTTCTGGGGATGGCAGGCCATTATTGTGGCAGCGGCAATTACCTTACCCCTGGGGTACACCTCATCCAAAGAATATGCAGAATTGGAATGGCCCATAGATTTGGCCATTGCCGTAGTCTGGGTAGCCTTTGGATGGAACCTGATCGGAACCATGTTCAAAAGAAGACAGCGTCATTTGTATGTAGCCATATGGTTCTACCTGGCCACATTTGTAACCGTGGCGGTACTCCATATCTTTAATAGCTTGGCCCTACCTGTTAGCGCTTTTAAAAGTTACTCGGTATACGCCGGGGTACAGGATGCACTGGTACAGTGGTGGTACGGGCACAACGCGGTGGCCTTCTTCCTTACCACACCTTTCTTGGGATTAATGTACTACTTTGTGCCAAAGGCAGCCAATAGGCCTGTATATTCCTATAGATTATCTATTGTACACTTTTGGTCATTGATATTTATCTATATCTGGGCCGGACCCCACCATCTCTTATATTCAACTTTGCCCGAATGGGCCCAAAACTTAGGGGTGGCATTCTCCATTATGCTGATTGCTCCATCTTGGGGAGGTATGATCAACGGACTTTTAACATTGCGTGGAGCTTGGGACAAGGTAAGGACAGACCCTGTTTTGAAATTTATGGTAGTCGCAATTACCGGTTACGGTATGGCCACTTTTGAAGGTCCGATGCTTTCACTAAAAAATGTAAACGCCATTGCGCATTTTAGCGATTGGATTATTGCACACGTACACGTAGGAGCCTTGGCATGGAACGGATTCCTGACTTTTGGTATGATCTATTGGTTGGTTCCAAAAATGTTCAAGACCAGATTGCACTCCCTTCCCATGGCCAACTTCCATTTCTGGATCGGCACCTTAGGAATCATACTTTACGCACTTCCCATGTATGTTGCCGGTTTTACCCAGGCCTTAATGTGGAAAGAATTCAACCCCGATGGAACCCTGGCCTATGGTAACTTTTTGGAGACCGTAAATGAAATCATTCCAATGTACTGGATGAGGGCCATTGGTGGTACCATGTATATCGTCGGGGCAATTGTCATGATCTATAACGTAGTTGTTACCATTAAGCAGGGCACAAAAGTAGAGGATGAATTGGCAGAGGCGGCAGCATTGACTACCGTATCCAAGAAAAGAACTGCTGGAGAAACTTTCCATACTTGGTTGGAGCGCAAGCCTATTCAATTGACCATTTTGGCTACCATTGCCATCTTAATTGGAGGGATAATCCAAATTGTCCCCACTATTTTGGTAAAGTCGAACATTCCAACAATAACCAGTGTCAAACCATATACCCCTCTGGAATTGGAAGGTAGGGATTTATATATAAGGGAAGGCTGTGTTGGTTGTCACTCCCAAATGGTAAGGCCATTCCGAAGTGAGGTGGAACGCTATGGCGAGTACTCCAAAGCAGGAGAGTATGTGTACGACCACCCTTTCCTTTGGGGAAGTAAACGTACCGGACCCGATCTTTTAAGGGTAGGTGGCAAATATTCGGACAACTGGCACTTGAACCATATGTACGACCCACAAAGTACCTCTTCCGGATCTATTATGCCTTCCTATTCATGGCTGGTACGCAATAGGCACGACAGAAGTAACATTCAGTCAAAAATGGAAACCATGGTTACCCTGGGAGTACCTTATTCCGATGACGAGATAGCCAATGCCGAACTTTCTATGAACGAGCAGGCCACCAAAATAGAAAAAAATCTATACTCCGATCCTGATTTTGCCAAGGGGTATGAGGAAGACAAGAAATATGCTGCTGAAAACGGGGAAGAATTCATAGAAATGAAGGACAGGGAAATTGTAGCTATGATAGCCTATCTGCAACGACTGGGAACAGATATAAAAATTAAGGAAACGGACGAAATAATTTCACAAAACAAATAAGTCATGCTAAAATTTGTAAAAGGTTATATGGAAAGTATAGATGGCGTTGCCACCTATCCCATGATATCACTGTTAATCTTCTTTGTGTTTTTTACCATTCTTTTCTGGTGGGTATTTACCGCCTCTAAAGAACATATTAAGGAAGTTAGCGAATTACCATTAGAAACAGATAACCAACCTAAAGAAGAATCGTTATGAGAAATATGTCACCTTGGTGGATAAGAGTCCCCTTAATCTTTTTCCTAATCTTCGGATTGATGGAGTATTTTATTGACTCCGGGGACAAACCCGCATTTATTGAATACCCTATCACACTTGTGTTTATGTTGGTAGTGTTGTTCATATTGGTGGGTATTGAATTGATCCTAAAATCAGTTGAAAATGTAATGTTCCAAACCCTATCCCCCGAAGCGCAAAAGCGATATTTGGAGTCCAAATCCAAGCAATGGGAGTGGAAATGGGGCAAAGCCTTCTGGAAAAAAATCACCGGAAACAAACCTATTGAAGAAGAAAAGGAAATTATCCTGGACCACAATTATGACGGTATCCGTGAATTGGACAATAATCTTCCGCCTTGGTGGGTGTATATGTTTTATGCCACCATCATTTTCGGTGTGGTTTACTTAGCCCGTTTCCATGTCTTTAATGACTATACCCAAGATATGGAATATGAACAGGAAGTGGCCGAAGCCAAGATAGCCATAGAAGAGTATAAAAAAACAGCCAAAGGTTTAGTTGACGCCAACACGGTTGAACTATTAACGGAAGCCTCGGATATTAAAGCAGGTGAGGCAATATACACCGCCAATTGTGTAGCTTGCCACATGCCGGATGGCGGTGGTGGTATTGGACCAAATCTAACCGACGAATATTGGATCTTGGGAGGCGGTGTAAAAAACGTTTTCCACACCATTTCGGAAGGTGGTAGGGATGGCAAGGGAATGATAGCTTGGAAGCAGACCCTTAAGCCAGCCGAAATAGCCCAGGTAGCCAGTTTTATTCTTTCGGAAATAAATGGCAAGACGCCTGCCAATCCAAAGGCCGCAGAAGGCGAAATCTGGACTGAAGAGTAAACACCTAAAACCTTAAGGAGCACATTTTTAGGCTTACCCATAATTACAATAAAGTAGAAAAAAGAAATGGCACAGGACCAGGACAATTTTAGGGACTCCATAGGAACAATTAATGAGGAGGGGAAAAGGGCTTGGATATATCCAAAAAAGCCAAGTGGCAAGTTTTATGAATATCGCAAGTATGTGAGTTATGTGCTTTTGGCATTTCTCTTTCTAGCTCCCTTTGTAAAAGTAAATGGCAACCAGTTCCTAATGTTCAATGTACTGGAAAGGCGTTTCAATATTTTTGGGTTTCCTTTTTGGCCACAGGATTTTCATCTTTTTGTAATTTCCATGATTATCGGGGTAATATTCATAGCCTTATTTACCGTTGCCTTTGGCCGTATTTTTTGTGGCTGGATGTGCCCCCAAACCATTTTCATGGAAATGGTATTCAGAAGGATCGAATTTTGGATCGATGGTGACCGAGGTGCCCAAATAAGGCTTAGCAAACAGCCTTGGAACGCTGAGAAAATCAGGAAACGCGCCCTTAAACTGATTGTTTTTTTCATTATTTCCTTTTTAATAGCCAATGTATTCTTGGCATATTTAATTGGCAGTGACCGATTGATAGAATATATCACCGATGGGCCCTTGCAACACGTAAGTACATTGGTTTCCTTATTAATCTTTACCGGGGTGTTTTATTTTGTGTTCGCCTGGTTTAGGGAACAAGTATGTATCATAGCCTGCCCCTATGGACGTATGCAGGGCGTACTTCTGGACAATAAGTCTATTGTTGTGGCCTACGACCATAAACGTGGGGAGGCTGAAAACGGTAGAAAAAAATTCAGAAAAGGGGAAGACAGGGAAGCCTTGGGACATGGCGACTGTATTGATTGTTTTCAATGTGTTAACGTCTGCCCAACAGGAATAGACATAAGAAACGGAACCCAGCTGGAATGTGTCAACTGTACCGCCTGTATTGATGAATGCGACACCATAATGGAGAAGGTAAACCTACCCAAGGGACTTATCCGTTATGCCAGCGAAGACAATATTGAGAAAAAGAGCAAGTTCAAGTTTACACCCAGACTAAAAGGTTATACTGCAGTGCTTGTGATTCTTACCGGAATCTTGATCGGAATGCTGTTTTTAAGGAATGAGGTGGAAGCAAATATCCTTAGACTTCCTGGACAACTTTATGAACATAAGGAAGGCAATATTATCAGCAACGTTTATACGTATAAATTGGTAAACAAAACCACCAAGGATATTCCGGACATAAGCTTTAAACTAATGTCCCACAAAGGGTCCATCAACCTTGTTAGGCATCAACTATTTACAGTACCTGCTCAGGGATTGGCGGAAGGCACCCTATTTGTAGAAATAAACAATTCGACTTTGGAAGGCGACAAGAATAAATTGAACATTGGAGTTTATAGTGGGGATAAATTAATTGAAACGGCAACGGCCAGATTTCTAGCCCCAAGAAGCTATAAGTAAACTAATTCAGGGCAAGCCGGATCGGATACGGGCAGGCCCACCTGAATGGAACGGGCAGGCAAGCGTCAGAGCACCTGCCTGTAGCAGGCAGATTTTAATCTCGATTATCGAGTAAATTAAAAAAAACAGGTTAAACACCTAAAAAACGAATAGAATTTCCTGTCAGTAGGAAATCGAAACTAAATTAAGAAGCCATGAAAATTAATTGGGGAACCGGAATTGTACTAGCCTTCATAGGATTTATAAGTTTTATTCTATTTTTTGTAGTTCGAATGAGCATGGACAATAGGGCCAATCACGATTTGGTAACCGAAAATTACTATGGAGCTGAATTGGGTTATCAAAACGAAATTGATGCTCAAAATAATGCCCGGACTAAAGAAGTAGACCTTAGCCTGGAAACAACCAATGAAGGCATAAAATTGGTCTTTCCAAATAACTTGATTACAGAAAACATCAAAGGTACAGTGTCCCTTTACAGACCATCTAACAAGCACTTGGATTTTGACTTACCTATAAGTCTATCCCAAGACTATTTGCTCATACCTGACAATCGTTTGTTGGATGGTCGCTGGGACATTAAAGTATCATGGAAATACAATGATGAAACCTATTTGTTTAAGAAAAAAATTACCTATCACCAAGGTAAATAAGGAATGTAAATATCAAAAGGGTCAAAACCTTTAAACTATGTTGTTATCTGCCGTAATTTTGGGTCTAATGGGAAGCTTTCACTGTGTTGGAATGTGCGGTCCCATTGCCTTTATGTTGCCTGTAGATCATAACAAACCGGCCAAAAAACTATTCCAGGTCTTTCTTTATCATATAGGCAGGCTTACCTCCTACAGTCTAATAGGCCTCATTTTTGGCTTTTTGGGCAAAGGGCTTTATGTCTTTGGCCTACAACAAAGACTTTCCATAATTATAGGAGTCCTGATGATCATCATCATCCTTATTCCCTACAAAACTTTTGGCAAATACAATTTCTCCAAACCCATTTATTCCTTCTTGTCCAAAATAAAAAGTAGACTTGGGAAGGAATTGCAAAAAAAGAGTCCGGACACCTTTCTAACCATTGGCTTACTAAACGGATTACTGCCCTGTGGATTGGTATATATGGCCGTTTTCGGGAGTATTGCCACTGCCAACCCTTGGCTTGGCGCATTGTTCATGGCCCTATTTGGACTAGGCACTATCCCATTAATGACCACTGCCGTCTACTTTGGCAGTATGTTAAAAGGCTCGGCCAAAAAATCAGTGCAGCGATTGATCCCGGTATTCGTAATCCTCGTAGGATTACTGTTTATATTAAGGGGAATGGGACTAGGTATTCCCTATATTTCGCCCGAACCTGTCATGGAGGTTGTAGACAGCACCCTTGAGTGCCATTAATTTTCAATTCCACCAGCCTTTTAAACTTGCTGTGTAGCTAAAAATAATGTAAATTTCAAGTATATAGGGATTTAGCTTTCGCAAGGATTCCCTGTCCATTTATTGCATAGTGCCTATTCAACCAACCTTAAACATTCTCCTATGAAGAAAATCATACTTCTATGTTTCCTCCTTTTAAATTGGACGCTATTATTTTCACAGAACCAAAAAATAAACGTCATCGTTTTTGGCGCACATCCCGATGATTGCGATATAGACACTGGAGGTACGGCAACTTTACTGGCCAAGATGGGGCACAATGTAAAATTTGTTTCCCTGACCAATGGTGACGCCGGCCATTATGCCATGGGCGGTGGGGAGCTCGCCAAAGTAAGGATAGCCGAGGCCAAGGAAGCTGGTCAAAGATTTGGAGTAGAATATACGGTTTTGGATAACCACGATGGGGAATTAATGCCTACTTTGGAAAATCGACTTAAGGTGATACGTGAAATCAGAAAATGGAATGCCGATGTAGTCATTGCCCCCAGACCCAATGACTATCATCCGGACCACAGGTATACAGGGGTTTTGGTACAGGACGCCGCCTATATGGTAATAGTTCCCAATGTTGCGCCTGAAGTACCCCCATTACAAAAAAATCCGGTCTTCCTATACTCGGAAGATAGTTTTCAAAAACCCAGCCCGTTCGAACCGGATATTGCCGTGATCATCGATAGTGTTTTTGATCAAAAGGTGTATGCCATGTCGGCACACGAATCCCAATTCTTTGAATGGCTTCCATGGACAGCCGGAAATTTGGACAAGGTGCCCAAGGATGATCAGGGCAGATTGGAAATGTTGGCCAATTGGAGATCAAAACCTCCCAAGGAGGATCTCCTGAAATGTGCAGAAAAATGGTACGGGACCAAAGCTTACAGCGCTAAACATATAGAGGGTTTTGAAATATGTGAGTACGGCAAACAACCCACAGATGAAGAGATCAGGACACTTTTCCCCATGCTCCAAAAATAATCCCATTTAAAACAAAAGTCATTAGTGCCTAATCCAGAATTTTCTTGGCATTTTCACTATATATTTTCTTCAAAACCTCATCGCTAAGGCCCAGCCCATTGAACGACCAATGATAGGATGATATATTCTTGTCATAAAAATGTTCATCCTCGCTTTCAAGAATGCGAAAGGTTAATTCGTACATTTCAGGGTTGGTACCCATATCGGTTCCATAGACCAATTTATCCTGATACTTCTCATAAAAACGTTTCGTATATCGCGGAACAGCCGCTGTTTCCGCATACCTCGCCGAAATATCGGCATACATATTATCATAGGTCCCCAAAAGTCTCCCTATAATATCCAGATCATAGCTACAATTGGCAAAGTGACAGGCAATAAAAGTGGTTTTTGGATTTTGCTTAACGGCATTTTCCAAGGTAGTTATAAGTTCTGCATGTGTTAATAGTCCTTCCCTTGTAGTATCTATTCTCCATTTGTAGGCATTCATCAGCCCATCATTATGGACATCCATTGGTTCGTACATCCACATAGGATCTGCCACATGTATGCTTACCGGCATACCCAATTCACCACATTTCTCCCATAAAGGCTTCATCCTATCATCATCCGCATGCATCCCTTCTGCCGGTGTCGGCTTGGAGTAAAAAAAACCAAAGCCTTTATCGCCCAGTTCCCCAACGCCCCTTGCTCCCATCTTATAACATCTTTCCAACTCCTTTACGGCACGTTTGCTCCAGCCTTTTTCTTCATAACCGGTAAAATCGAAGCCGCACCAAAGCTCAAAACGGTCCCCGTATTTGGAATAAAGATTAACGATACTGTCAAAGGACTTCCCTGTCTGATACGTGAGTATGATGGATTTGGCAACCCCTGTCCGGTCCATTGTTTTTACCCATTCGGCTATTTGCTGTTCCGACTTTGGATAGGGATGCGAGTGAAAATCCACCGCAGGATATTTAGCTTTGGACACCCTGGTACTAGGTGTATTATAAATGGACACTGGATCGTAATCCTTAAGTAGAATATCTTCCTGCGCTTTTAAAGTAGTAAAAATAAAAGTAACGCATAAAAAAATGGAGTAGTAATTTTTCATATCGAGTTTCATAGAAATTAGACCGTAACGGTTATCCATGTCTCTCAAATATAACAATTTAAATGTAACTTATAACACGCAACTTAACCTACCATGGCCTTGACAATGTGGTTGAATTAGGTTGTTGGCCGTATTGATCTCCAAGCCTGCTAAATTTTAAAAGTGATAACAGGTATTTTGGAATGATTGGTCACATCCTCCCCTATACTACCCATTAAAAAGTGGCTCAGGCCTTTTCTACCATGAGTGGGCAATCCTATTAAATCGGCATTCCTACTTTCGCTAAAAGCAAGTATTCCCCTTTCCACACTGTAGTCGTTATAAATCTCGACTTCCAAACTCGCTTTGGCCAAATGCAGAAACTTATTAATTTTCTTAAATGCATCCTTTGTGCTCAGAAAATTATCTCCAGGAGTATTGATATTTACCAAAATCAATTCAGCGCCAAGCTTATCCGCCAAATTCTTGGCCCTTTGAAAAGGTTCCAAATTTTCCTCCTCAAAATCACAGGCAAAAACAAATCTCTTTACCTCAAAACCTTCAATATAATCCTTTATTACCAGAACGGGAACATTGGAATTTCTAACCATTTTCTCAGCATTGGAACCTACAAAGATTTCTTTGATTCCATCGGTTCCCCGAGAGCCCATAACAATCAGATCTGCCTGGTGCTTTTCCGCAACCTCATTAACTTCACTATACACTTTATGGTGCTTAACTATAGGTGTAACCTTGATTCCCTTTAGGTATGGCTTTTCCAAAAATGTTTCAAACCTTTTTTCTGCCAATTTTATCAAGAAAACGGCTTGCTCATAATGTGCCTGCTCATTGGAGGAAACAAGGGCCTCTGACAATTCCAGCATATGCAGGACAAAAATCTCGGATCCGTATTTTGTAGCGATGGAAGCGGCCGTTTTTAGTGCATTTTCGGATTGTTCCGAAAAATCGACGGGTACAATAATTTTTTTCATAGATTTATTTTTACTGATTTATTATCAAGAGGTTAAAAAATGGTCCAGTGCACTTAAATAGTCATCGAAAACAATCTGGTTTCCGGTGCCTTGCGGTGCAGGAACAAATCGAACGCCATACACACATTGCGTACAAAAGGCCTTCCTTTTTCGGTAACATAAATACCATTGGGAACAAATTCGACAAGACCATCCAGAGCCATTTCCTTTAGTTTGTCCCGGACCTCATCCAATTCGTTGAACCTTTCATTTTGATTCTCCCAGCTAGTCTTAAATTTACACATTAAATTTAAGATATGCTTACGAATAACCCTGTCTTCTTCGGTTAAAATGTGTCCTCTATAAACAGGTATTATATTACTTTCCACCAGATGGTGATACTCTTCCAGACTTTTTACATTTTGCGCAAAACTATCCCAACTATCGCTTATACTGGAAATCCCCAAACCTACCATAACCCTGGTCTTGGAGGCTGTATACCCCATAAAGTTCCTGTGCAAGGTACCATTCTCCATAGCCTTGAAAAGCGAATCCGATTTTAGTGAAAAATGATCCATTCCTATTTCCGAATAACCTACTTCGGCCAATAATTTCTTGCCCATCTCATACTGCTCACGCTTCTCCTCGGCAGATGGTAAATCGGAATCCTTATACCCTCTCTGTCCATTTCCCTTTAACCAAGGAACATGGGCATAACTATAGAATGCCAAACGGTCTGGCATTAATTGTTTGGTCTTTAAAATAGTTTCGGCAACATCTTCCTTTGTTTGAAAGGGCAAGCCAAAAATAATATCATGGCCCACGGAAGTATATCCTATTTCCCTGGCCCATTGGGTAACATTTTGTACATTTTCAAAAGGTTGCCACCTATGAATGGCAAGCTGTACCTTTTTGTTATAATCCTGAACCCCATAACTCACCCTTCTAAATCCAACATCATAAAGCGCTTTTAAATGTTCTTTGGTGGTGTTATTGGGATGTCCTTCAAAACTAAACTCGTAATTCTCCGCACGGGTGGCTGTGGCAAAAATACCATTGATAAGCCTTGTTAAATTTTCCGGAGAGAAGAAAGTTGGGGTTCCTCCCCCCAAATGAAGCTCCTTTATTCTTGGTTTTGTTTCAAATAAATCACAATAAAGTTTCCACTCTGTGAGGACGTCGCTGATATATGGATTTTCAACTTCATGCCGTTTGGTAATTCTTTTATGACACCCACAAAAAGTACAGAGACTTTCACAGAAGGGCAAGTGGATATATAGACTTATACCTTCGTCCCCATTGCTTTCATTAAAATTTTTGATCAAAGTATTTTGCCATTGCCGGCCAGAAAAGGATTCCAAATCCCAATAGGGCACCGTAGGGTAACTGGTATATCTGGGACCGGGGATATTGTATTTTTGAACTAAATTGGTCATAAGCTATTGTGTTTGCAATAGCCACAAAAATACCATGACGCGGCCTTTAAAAATATGACACTTATCAGGTTTCACTATCGTCCAATAACTATGGCCAAGGATTCCTGACCATTTAATTGCCAAAATAATGATTCTTTGAAACCTACTTTAATTTAAATAATCGTTAAAAACAGTACAATTAGAAACTAATTTTTTAAATAATCCGTTCTAGAAGCCCCTTTATGATAAAAACTATATTTTTGTAAACTTAAAAATAACCAATTATGACATTACTTTTAATGGCGGCCGGTAGTGGAAGCCGATATGGCAAACTGAAACAATTTGATGACTTGGGCCCGAAAGACGAGTTCCTAATGGAATTCAGTATTTATGACGCTCTGAAAAACGGTTTTGACCACATAGTTGCCATTACAAAAAAGGAAAATGTAGATTTCTTAAAGGAACATTTATCCAGCAGATTACCTAAACACGTTAAACTTGATGTTTTGGCACAGGAAGTAAACGACCTTCCTGAAGGGGTAACCTTTACCGGTGATAGAGCTAAACCATGGGGCACGGCACATGCAGTTTGGACTGCAAGGAATGTAATTGACAGACCATTTGCTATAATTAATGCGGATGATTATTACGGCAAAAGTGCTTTTGAAAGTGCTGCCGACTTTATTAAGAACAATGGTAACAAAGAGACATTTGGTCTTATTGCCTATATACTAAAAAACACTCTATCCGAGCATGGATCGGTTTCCAGGGGAGTTTGTAAATCGGAGGGCGGAAAATTGACTTCCATACACGAGCATACCAAAATAGAAGCCCAGGACAATGTTATAATTGATTCCGATTCGGGCACCCAATTTACAGGGGAAGAATTGGTCAGCATGAACTTCTGGGTTTGTCAGCCTTCCATATTTCCATTTATCACGGAGTACCTTAAAGACTTTATCGGAAATAAGGAGAATCATGCCAAAGGGGAAATATACCTACCTTTCGCCATAAAGGAAATGATTGCCAAAAATCTGATAGATGTAGATGTAATTCCTTCAGCAAGTCAATGGTTTGGAGTTACCTACGCCAGCGATAAAGATATGGCAGTTTCAGAATTACAGCGTATGACAGACAATAATGGGTATACCTCTCCTCTTTGGGACAATGTTTAGAACAGCTTTTCCATGATTGAAAATAATAATGCTGAGCTTAACGAGCTGTTGAAAAACTTCTCTATAGATAGGAAAACCTATGAGTTCCAAGGAATAAACCAGGGTTATATCAATGACACTTATTTAGTCTTGGACAATCATTACCCATTGTACATTCTTCAAAGGGTAAACCACAATGTCTTTAAGGACGTACATGGTCTTATGGGCAATATTGCCAACGCATTTCAACATTTACAGGACCAAAATTACACGGCCATAGAACTCTTAAAAACAGAATCGGACAATTCTTATTTTAAGGACGAAAAAACGGGATATTGGAGATTGATGACCTATATCAACAACACTACCGCCTATGACAATGCCACAGATACGGACATTGCTTTCGAGGCCGGCAGGGTGGTCGGAAAATTCCATCAACTTCTGGCAGAGGCTCCCTTGGACAATTACGTGGATACCATTCCGCAGTTCCATAATCTCCCATTAAGGGAAAAGCAATTTGAGGAATCCCTTGGATCTGCGAAAACAGAAAAATTGGAAACTGCCAAAAAGGCTATAAGCTTTGCCAAAGAAACCTTGGAAAAATTGAAAATTTTGGACAATTCCAAGTTGCCTTTACGGGTTTGTCACAATGACACCAAATTAAACAATATCCTTTTCTCCAATGAAGACAGTAAGGCCCTTTGCCTTATAGACCTGGACACGATTATGAAGGGATATTTTTACTTTGATTTTGGTGATGCCATAAGAACCGTTGCCAATACAGCTGCCGAAGACGAACAGGATCATAGCAAAATTACTTTTGAAAGAACTTTGTTCGAAGCCTTCATTAAGGGCCTGGATAGTAACGGTCCATTTTTATACAAAGAAGAAATAGACCTACTGGCCTGGGGAGCAGTATTTATGCCCTTCATCCACGGTTTAAGAGCCCTTACGGACTATTTGAACGACAATATCTATTACAAGGTATCATATGAAAACCAGAATTTGGACCGCTGTTTAAGCTTGTTCGATTTTACAAATAAAGCCCTTCAAGAAATAGGGTATATGACCCAAGTAATAAAAAAGGGACTAACACCTAAGGTTTAATTTTTTGTTGGGTGAAGGAGGCGATTAAACCCTCTTGGTAGAATCCCTAACAATTAGGCTGGTTTTAATCACCTTGGTGGTGCTATCCATATATTCCTTGCTCTCTATCCTTTCAATAAGGACCTTGGCCGCCGTTTCCCCTATATAAGTACCGTGCTGACTTACCGCAGTAAGAGCCGGACTTACGTAGCGCGATAATTTGCCATTGGTAAACCCAATAACGGAAATGTCTTCCGGCACTCTATACCCCCTAGCCTTGATCAGTCTCAGGACCTCCACCGCCGTAATTTCATCCAAAGCCATTATACCCTCAATAGACTTATAATTTAACAAAAAAGTCAACAGAACTTCCAGATCGTCCTCCTTGCCCAGCCTTAATATTAATTTATCATCAAAGGGAATATTAGCCTCTTCCAAGGCTTTCCTATATCCTTCCACCCGCAATTTACCCACGCTGGAATGATCAATAGCGGTAACCAGGGCAACCGTTCTACAACCGATATTTATAAAATATTTGGTAGTCTTATAACCTGCCTCAAAATCATCGACCACTACCTTGTCACATATAATTCCATCCGAAACCCTATCAAACATAACCAAAGGAATTTGCTCGTCCAGAATATTTTGAAAATGTTCCAGTTTGTTCTTAAACTGTGTTTCTTCCGCCATGGAAACTATCAATCCGTCAACCGTTCCGCCTCCTAGAAATTCAAGCGTTGCCACTTCCTTTTCATAGGATTCGTCGCTGATACAGCTAAGTAGAATATACCCGCGTTCGTTAGCTACTTTTTCAATCCCTGAAAATACCTGTGTAAAAAAATAATTGAGAATATTGGGAACTACAACTCCTATGGTCTTTGTCTTCCGCTGCAATAAACTAAGGGCCACTTTATTTGGCCTGTATTTATTGTCCTTGGCAAACTGCTGTATTTTAGCCTTTAGTCCATCACTAATTTCATGGCTATCGTTGATGGCCTTGGAAACCGTTGAAATGGAAACACCAAAATATTGGGCAATCTCCTTTAGGGTTATTTTTTTCATGGATCTACAATATAGCCCAAATTAGGGTAAGGCCAACCAAAGATCAGTACAACTTAACTAACCCTGGCCAATATTTTTAATCAAAAATATTCGCTAGCGATT
>TARA_R110002020_G_scaffold292835_2_pt1 | contig 56920 bp, 27 predicted proteins | sample TARA_R110002020 | Tara Oceans TARA_R110002020 (sample SAMEA4396489) | marine metagenome | biome: Westerlies Biome; feature: [MES] marine water layer (ENVO:01000295) within the mesopelagic zone...; material: water (ENVO:00002006), including particulate matter (ENVO:01000060) such... | reverse complement strand
AGCAGTTTTAGCAGGTACTGGTACTATAAGAGTAGCAGTAGGTGGTGCAGCGCAATGGATTACTGGAGCAATAGCAGCAGGTAATGTTAAAGCTGGGCACATCGAAGCCGTAGCAGGTAGTTTCACTGGAGCAATCCACATAACAGCAGGTGGTACAGTAACTGCTGTTAATGGTGTACACTACATTTCAGTTGCATACGTAAGAGGTAACTCGTAAGCAGTTTAATAATTTTACATAATACAGGAGGGAGAAATCCCTTCTGTATCTATGTATTTAAAAAAGTATATGAATGGCTATAAAGGTTAACTTCAAAATTGCAGAAGCATGTGATAGTAAAAGTATTTTATTTACAGATATAACAGGACAATACTCCACAACCAATCCAACAGGATGGGGGGCTCCAAATCCAGATATTTCTACCGTAGTAGATGTAGAGATAATTATTATTGCTCCAGACGGAAATACATATGTTATTTCTATGGCAGATATTAATGGGGATTTACCTTCAGACTCAAACGGTCTTTTCAATATCCATATGGGATATTTAGGAGGGAATGCGGGAGATGTAGTTCAACAAGGAGTATACAATGTAGAGTACCGTGTAATTTATAATGATGGATCATCTACAGGACAACTTGTGTCTAAAAGAAAATATACACTCGCAGCAAGTGTTATAAAATGTTGTGTGCATAAAATGCTAGCAGGTTTAGATATGTGTGATGATTGTCCATGCGGAGAGGATAAATCTAATGCATTAGAAGCTTATACTCTTTATAAGGCTATGTTATATGCTTATACATGTGGTAGTGTGGAAAAGGCTAATAAGATGGCCACACAAGTGAATAAGTTATGTAATTACCAAGGTACATGTGCATCATGTACTAAATAAAAGAGAAAATAATGGCATGTAATAATTGTGAAAATGGATGCGTAAATCCACAAAATTGCGCATGTGACTGTACAACTTGTGCAGAAGCAAATGGGTGTGATATTCCTGTAGGAGATACAGGCCCCCAGGGACCTCAAGGTCCTCAAGGCCCTCCCGGAGTAAATGGTACAGATGGTATAAATGGATCAGATGGTGCAGATGGTTGTACTCTCATGGATGTTTATATTTCAGATGGTACTGATGGTAATACCGAAGGTGACGTAATTGTTACTACTGGTCCTACCCCTACACCTTGTAATCAAGTTATTAATGCTGGGAATGTAATTCAATCTGTAATTAACCAAGGTGCTGTTATTCCACAAGGAATAATTGTAATGTGGGCTGGTCCTTTAGGTAATATACCTACTGGATGGAGTTTATGTGATGGTACTAATGCAACCCCAAATTTATCTGGAAAGTTTATAGCTTCTTATGGAGCAGGAGATCCAAATCATGGTGCAGTTTTAGCTCCTGGTGGGACTACAACAGTATCTTTATTAAAAGGAAATATACCAGCACATGTACATAATATAGGTTCATATGCTGCAACAATGGGTACATCAGGAGCACACGCTCATAGATTTAGAGGATATTGGAGAGATGATCAATTACCAAATCAATCACAAGTTAGAGCACGATTTAGGGTAGGCGGAGATCCATTAGAATGGTGTACAGCTAGGCCTAATGATGGAACCGGGGATTGCGCAGGAGATGCAGATACTAATTGTGGAGCACATTTACATCCTATATTTTTAACAGGTAATTCAGGAGATGGAACAGCGGATAGTTTAACTGCTCCTCAAGGATTACCTTTTAACATTTTACCTCCATTTGTAACTTTAGCATATATAAGAAAAGATTAATGGCATTAAAACCAATTACACACGAAGACCTAAAATATAGGTTAAATAAATTAAAATGTTGCTTTGCTAATAAAGCGTCTGATATTGTTGATAAACAACGATTTGGAAAAGTATGCGCAGACGAAATGTGTAATCTGAAATTATTAGGAGCTTATATTGAGATGATTGAATGTTATGCTCCTCTTCCTTGTGATTGTTCTGATGAATGGGTAGCAGACGGATCATTATATTTTGATCATACAACAGCTTATACAACAGGACAAGTAGTTAAATTCTTCCCTAGAATATCTCCAAACCCAGGAGAATATTTATATATAAGATGGCAAGGTTCTTCACCGTCTGATCCAGCACAGAATTGTTTTGATGTAGCTACTGGTCATTGGTCACCTTGCTTTGCAGGACTTCAAGGAAATGTTCCTGGAGCATGGAGTATATGTGGTCATGTAAAAGTTGCGTGGGAAGCCGCAGGATATATTGAGTGGAATTCAAATATTATATATAATATGGGAGATATAGTTAAGTTTATGGGAGGGGGCCCAGGAGCTAATCAATCAGGACGAGGAAGATACTATATAAGTACTACAAATCCAAACCCAGCTGGTCCAGGCTTTAATGAGAGTGGACATTGGGTAGAATTAACATGTTATAACGAACCAGCATAAAAAAGATAAGAAATGAGTACATCAGATAGTTTTCAAAAACATATAATAGGAGATGGTTACGGAGTCGATACAACTGCAGGATTAACGCCAGTAGGTTCATTTGAAGGTATACCAGCCCAACATTTAAATGCTCCTTATAGTAGTTGTACTATTACATCTGATCAAGCTATTACATTTGGAGTAGGTGCAACTGTTACTTATGCTTCAGGAGATATATTATTTTATTCTGATGGCTATAATATATGGAATTCTGTTGGAGCTGTGATGGCTGGTCAGTATCAAGTACCACCATTATTTAATCATAAAACCGGGGGTACAAGAGCTGCTCCTCAAGCTGTTTCTTTTGTAAAAGTAGGTGACGCTTTAGCTGCTACAGTTACTGGGTTACCAGGAGATTCTACTCATGCGATCTATTGGTGCTTCTTTAATGGTATGCATGATGGTATCCATGTAGGAGTAATTGATATGAATGGTGATGGAGGTAAAGGACACTTTTATAATTATCAAAATATAGGGCAAAGTCTTGGTGCACTAGACGGTATATTAAGAGAGACGGATGCTGGAGTATGTGGTAGAATGATTACGCAATGTTTTGGATTTGAACTAGCTGGTAAGACTGAACCTGGTGTTGCAATTATATCTAAGAGCTGGTCAGCAACTGATAAGGAAACTTGGAGGGTTCACAGACTTACTACTATTAATACTACTAGTGGGGCTCCAGAATTATATGGAGGTACTACTCTGACAGGAGATCCAGTTAATACTGCAATAGGAATATTAACACCCTCTAACGATACAGGTAAACAAGGTGTAGTTTCTATTACAACAGTTGCAACTATGGATCCTCTTCAAAGTGGATATAATTTACATAAAATTGCTACCATGTATCAAGAAGTGGCAGGAACTGCATTTGCTGCTGTTACTGCAACTAGACTTAATGTATTAAATTTAGATTTAAACACTGGTATAATTAGTAATCCTTCCGTTTCTGGTGGATCCGTATCAGGAGTAGAAATAATAGATAGAGGGCCTATTTCATGGCCTATAGGGGCATCAGTACATAGTAGGTATTATTCTATGCATACTGCTTTTTCTCATAATAGTAACCAAGATGATGCGGTAGTATATTTTGGTTATTTTAATAGTTCTAGTGTTCCGGGAGGAGAATTAGAAATAGGATGGAGAAGTTTTGATGCTGTAAATGCTGTTACTGCAAATAATGCTGCACAATGGATGCCGGTAACTTTACCAAGTGGAAATAATATATGGAATGGTCAAAATGGACCATCAAGAATAATAGCAGGTATATGGAGAGATCCTCAGAAAGATGGTAGAATACTTATAGCTACACCGGAACAAGTAGATAAATATGTTGGAGCTGTTAGTGATTCTTCAGATGCCTGGACAACGGCATATCCAGAACTTTGGGGAGATACATTTAATCCTCCTCAAACAAATCTTGCGATATTAGAGAATGCGAATAATGCTGCAACTGCCACATTAAGTTGGGAAGGAAGTGGAGTTGGTGATACAGAAATAAAATATGGTGCACCTGCATTTCATTATTGTTCTCTGAATACCCCAGGGGATCCGGCTATTTTTGTAGGAAAATGTGCTAGTGTTGGTACATATTTTATTGATGCAGTAAATGGTGATTTATATCAAGGAATAGAACAAGGAGGGCAGTTTGCAGTGAACCTTATAACTACAATGGTTCAAAATGATGCTAGAGGTTTATCTTGGGGATCTTACACAGGTTTATTATATATATGGAATTCTACGATACCAGCTGCTTTAGAATATCGAGTATTTAATTGGGATAGTACTACTATTGCGGGGCCTTTTATGGTTACTCCTAATGCAGACTATGAAAAATGGCAAATCATTTTTAATACTGTTAATTTAGCAAGTATAACACAACCATCAACTGGTCAAGATAAATGTACTAAACATTGGTTCTTAGGAAAACAAAATGGAGGAGCACAAACATATTCTGTAGGACGTATAGATATAGGTACTAATACTGCATCAAGCTATGTTGCAGCCTGGCAAATTGATTTAGCAACTGTCTTTGGAGGGGTTCTTACAGGACTAGAACCTATAGCTATGACTGGAATGGAAGCTCTTGATAAGCCTGCTGCTTATACTAATGCTATAATGTTCATGGCTATAGGTACAAAAATATGTACATTCACACCATCAACAAATATTTGGGCAATAACTGGAGGGACTGCACCATCAACAATTAATAGTATATGGTTAAAATATACAGGAGCAGGATTAAATGGTTATACCTTATATGGTACTTGTGGCCCTTCTAACTCGGAAGATTTATATTCTATAGATACAACAACAGGAATCTGGACTTTAATAGGGCCTAGTAATACTAATCCAGGAGGTTTCCCTTTCTCTTCACGAAGTATGTATGCACAAGCTGATGATAGTCAAAAATCATGGGCACGAGCTCCTATGAAAGTTGAATCTACAGATCCTAATTATAACGCGATTAGTTATCAATGTACTACAAACTTTACTTGGCAATGGGGGGTTAATCAATATGATATAGCAGGATGTTTTTATTGTATTGGTCCATCAGTACCAACTGAATGGCACACAGTAGCAGAGGCCTGTGATACTTATTTAACGATAGGACAAACACATGCTGATTGTAGATCTTGTGAAGAAACTTTAAGAATTACATGTCACGCATTACTTCCTTGCTGTTCCTTTTCAGGAACAATGCCTCCTGTTATAGGACCTATGGAACTTACGGCAGTATCTAGTGATCCAGCAATAGTAGCTGGTAATACTTACCAAGTAACTCCAAACGGAACAACATCAAGAATATGTGCTGTTGCACAAGAGCCAGAAAAATTACTATGGATTTCTTTTGAAGATAGGCTTGTTCAAGTAAATGGCCCTTGGAGTACTGGTTTTACTTCGCTTCCATCATGGACAGCGTCATCAGGATATACTCCTACAGGCACTATTGCAGATATTGCATTTGATAAACATGGAAATATTCTAATATCAGGTAATCCAAATGTACTAGAGTGGGGTTCTGCTTGGATAGGATATGAAAGTGCTGTAGAAGTTATAACAAACGCGTGGCCAGTTCCTCTGTGTATGGATACAGATTATTCTGCGAATAATTATATTGTCGGAGCTGATATGGTAGGAGGTGTTGCTACTTTTCAAACATATCAGAATACATTAGCTACAGGTTTAGTAGGAATAGGTAGTGTAACTAATGTTACTATATCATTAGGACATGATATATCAGTTGATTATAATACAGGTGATTACTGGGTATTAGGAGATCAAACTGGTGGGGGAGGATTAGACCACTTAATGACTGTTGATAATGCGACAGGTAATCATAACTATGTAAGTGATTTAGCAGTAATCTGTTCTTATTCAGCTGGAGAACATACTTATGGAATTGAAACCACGAGAGATGGAAATAATACTACAGAAATATGGATATTATCTGCTATTGAATCTGTAGGCCCAGCGCCTGTTTGGCAATTACGATTAAGAAAATTAAATCAAAATGGTACAGCAGAACTTCAAGTAATATCATTAACAAATCCAGATACTGGTACACTTAGTTGGGATAGAAAACCTAATGGTTTGGCACTTAATGACTTATGTGAGAAATGGCCTGGTAATATAGATCCAGGTGTTATATCATTTGCTGACTGCGCAACTTGTTCAGCTGATCCTAGTAGTGATGGTTGTTGTTATGAACTTGTAAATTGTGTAACTCAACAGGTTATATATTCAGATTCAAACTTAGACGCTTATGTTGGTTCGGTAGTTGAGGATGCTGCTGGAGAATGTTGGACAGTAGAACGTTCTATTACATGTCCATCCCCAGTATCTTTTGCAGTAAGTACTCAGCATGCTGATTGTGCTGATTGTACAACTCCAGACCCATGTTATAAAGCAGTTAGTTGTATTGATGCTGCTGATATTGTGTATACAACAGATATATTAACACCTCTTATTGGAGGATTTGTAGGTGATTACATACAATTATCTGGTGAATATTTCTGTAGAGAAGTTAGTGTAGATCTTAATTGTACACTGCCGCAGGTAGCATTGACTATAATTAATTCACCATCAGATTGTCTTGAATGTCTTTTTTATATTCACTTACAAGATTGTAGTGATGTTACAAATAATGTATATGTTGATTATACTACTAGTGCAGCATTTGCTCCTTTTGTAGGACAAGTAGATGCCTTTGAAATAACAGTAGGGGGTGTAGCTCAAGCTGCAAAGTGTTGGAAAGTAATTGCAATATTAGGACCAACTGCTGTAGTATATCCAACAGGTGCAATAGTTACACAGTACGCAGATTGTAATACTTGTGATAATGCAGGAGCAGATTGTTTCCAATTAAATCATTGTTGTGGAATTAGTCATGTAGGAAACCAAATTGTAAGTAATACATCTGGTATAGTAGTTGGAGATTTAGGACAAATCGTAGAAGCTGAAATAACAGTACTAGGAACTGTATACCAAGGCTGCTGGCAAGTACAACCAGCACAAGTAGCCTGTACAGGCGTGTTACCAGATATAGATGTAACCGTATTAAACTCTACATCAACAGGATCTCCTATAGGAACTAACTGTGCAGATTGCCCAACAACACCTCCAGTATGTCCTGATCCATGTGAAGTACTTGTAACTTGTACTCCAGGTGCTGCTCCAGATATAACTATATCTCCAGCAGATGCAGCTATGATAGGTACTGATGCAGTAAACTTAATAGGTAGTCCACATTGTTATCATGTATGTCCTCCAGGAAATACTATACACGGTAATATGTTTTACTATGGAGAACAATTAGGAATTGATTTCACGGGTGTAACTCCTAGTCCAAGTTTGGCTGGAGGATCACTAATGAATGATTATAACACACAAGGAGCAACTGATTATACTACAATGGGGGGAGCAACTTGTTGTGCAAATAAAGCAGCAACTATTGGAGGACAAGCATACTTCGAAGGAGATATTATGTTCTATACAGACGGACGTCTAGTATATGATTCAACACATACTCTTATGCTTGATGATTTAGGAGCTGCAGTAACATTAAATGGAGGAGATCCATTAGCTACAGGTGGGTTTGAAGGTAGAGTATGGCCACAACAAGGAGCGTTATACTTCCCTAAAGTAGATGGAGGAGCAACAAATGGATTATATCATCAATGGTATGTAGTATCAAATACTGTACTTGATGGTCCTGTGTATCATTCTATTATTGATATGACACTAGGATCAGGAAGAGGTAGAGTACTAAGTGCTAGCAAGAATACATTGGTTATTCCAAATGCATGTGAACAGATGACTGTATCAAATACACAACAGGCATCAACAGATTATTATTTCTATTATAGAAAGAAGATGGCTAATAACGCTGATTTTGTTAACCTAGCTATCTTCGCAAGAAAAATTACAGCTGGAGTTTGGGGACCTGAATTTGTAGCAGTAGATTTACCAACAAATACACTACTCTCTAATGGGAACTCAACTAAACAAATAGCTAGTGGAGAAATGCTTATTAGTCCTAATAATTGTTTTATAGGTATTCTACATAATTGGTTAAACCCAGTAGATAATGATGAATTTTATGGAGTCTTTGTTTTCTCTTTAAGAATGTCTGATGGAACGGCTAATGGACCAACAATGCCAAACTATCAGTTTATTGATGGTTGGAATGGAGGAGCTAATAATGGAACTTATTCATTTATTTCATCTTCTGGATGGGCAGTAATGGGAGGTTCAGCACCGTGGGGAGGATGGTCTGAGATTGGAGCAGGTATGGCATTTACTACAAATTCTAAATATGTATATCACGCACAAGATATGTCAGCTTTCTTTATATCTAGTGCTGTTATGTTTGGTCGAAATGGAGATTTAATGGATACTCGTAATGGAATAGCTAATAGTTCTGCTTTGTATTCCACTACTAGAGGTGCTCCAGATGACACTCAACCACTTGGGTGGAAATACCCAATGTCTGGTGGAGCGTGGACAGGTGAAGAGGGTCCTTCTGTTGGAGATGTAGCTTTGTTTCCTAATGGTACTATAGGATTTACTTATTTAAATGTAGAAGAATTTGATTTATATAAAGGAAAAGTAGGATTTGCAGGTGGCCCTGCTGGTAATGTAAGTAGTTGTATTGGTATTATTACTGACCCAGAAAATCCAGACTTTATGACTATTAGAGCACAGATAGATGGTAATGGAGCTATGACTACAGGGATGGTTCCTTATAATATTAATGGAAGAAGAATGGGAACTAAATTCCCGACATACTTATGGACTACATGTAATTGTGATCCATTAAACATACAAGCAATCATGACAACCGCTACATATCCTTTAGGTTGTATAGATACAAATTGTACAAGTGTACCTGTAACAGACGATGGATTTAAGATCACAGAATGTGTATGTTCAGGAGGAGCTACAGGTGCTAATCCATGTGATATAGCAGATCCTATGAATCAACCTCCTTATATGGTGGCTAATGGAAAAACTTGGTCTGCAACTTGCCAAGGCCCTAATTTAACTGGAAGATGGGAAGATATAGTAAATGCAGTTCAGAATTTAGCAGGAGGTCCACAAACAGTTACATTTACATATAGCTTTATACAGCCAGGTCGTGCGGGAGTAGGTGGTGGAGATATTAGTCTAGCGATGGAATCAGGACCAGGTACTGCTAATCCAAATGGAAATGAACCTTGGTGTGCTTCATATCCTAAGACTTATCCAATATTTTTTGCAGACTGGCAAACAGAAATAGCAGGAGTATTTGCAGAAGTAAAAGCATTAATTGAAGGGAGATTTAATACTCTTTGTGGTTATCCTAATGATCTAACAATTAATTTTGTTGATATGGGTTATGAGGTTGGTGGATTAGCTACAGCTGTTCCATTAAATACAATAGGTATTGTATCATCACAACCAAACGGTACTTACACAGACGCAAACGCTCAGTCAAATATTGGAGACTTTAGAATTGGATATATGCCAAACGCTGCTGATGGATGTGGGGTGAATCAAGGAGCTAGATCAGGCACACTCGCTTGGGCATATAGTCCGAGCAGTCTTGCAGTAGCAAGTAATGGGGGAGCAGGTTCAAGACCTAATGGTTGGCAAGCTACACTATTCTTTGATTCTAATGAGGATTGGAGAAAAGTTGGAGATCCTATTGTAGCTAATTCATTTAGTATTAAATATGTAGGAGCTCATGAGATTTTACACGCAATGGGACTTGGCCATGATATAGCTTGGGATCCTTTCCCATGTAATGATAGTGATGATTGTTGTGCTGGAGATGGAAATTGTGGATGTCCTTGTTACCAACAGCAAAATTACCCAGCATGTATGGGCCTTCCATGTGGAGTTGCTAATCCAAATGCATTAATGGGTCCTTGGGCAACAAGTGCTGATTTTTCTACAAACTTCCCAACAGGTCTTGCAGGCCCAGAAGGAATATATGAACAAAGAGCTATTTGTGGTATCTATAGTACTCCGAGTGCAAACTACGGATGTATGGACGAAGTATGTTTAGGATGTACTTATCTAACATATTACTCTACAGACTTTGCAAATCTAACTCAAGTTTCGCCAAATGGAATAATCACATGGGATGATGGTACTCCTGCAGGTGAGAGATGTTTTGAAGTAGAATATATGCCTAACTTACCAAATGGTTATGTAGACACAACTCCGGTTGTACCTGTTACTGCAAATCAAGGAGGTACTTGTGTAGATTGTTTAGACCCAGCAAATCAATGTTGGGAATTAAATTTATGTCCATGTAATTCAATACCAGGAGCACCACAAACAATAATAACTACAACAGATATGACAGCATTCTGTAGTGGGACACAAGGTAATGGAGCTGTTATAGAGATAGATCTTTGGCCGGGAGCATGTTATGAAATAAACTGTACACCACAACCATGTCCACAACTAGGGGCAGTAGCAGTGGTGATTACAAATACATATATAGATTGTTCAGCTTGTTGTAGTAATAATCAACTATGTTATGATTTATGTCCTTGTAATCCAGTTGTTCAATCAAATACTTGTGCTTCTTTTATTGATATAAATCCAGCCGGTTGTTTTGCTAATAATTCTTATGAGCCTTGGGAATGGGTATCTGATCCAGTTAACGGTTTGAATAATATAGCAACAGGTGGGCAGGGTTATAAATTTAAAAATAGTTTTTTAGCTCCACAAGCAGATCCATGTATGGGGACTGGAGCTAATTCAGGATGCCACTTTAGACAATTCGAGGTGTTCCAAATGTTCCATGTTGGACCTGTTAATCCAGCAGGATATAATAATCCATATAATAAAGCAGATGATTTCATTGGAGATTTATTAGCTGATGGTATGCCTGGCGTAGTTGTAGGAACAACTATTATAAACCAAGCTCTTGAAACTGCTATCAATGTATATTTTGCTAGTTTAGGTAGAGACCCTATTTACTTTAATTTTAATATTGGTCCTTGTACATGTATTACTACAAGCACATGTATTACAGTAACAAATGATTTATCAGGACTTATCGGAACTATTGTAGACCTACAAGGTCCAGTAACAGTTCCAGGATTGAATGATGTAGATTGTTATATACCAACAGTATGCGGTCCATGTACAACAGGTCAAAACGATCCATGTACACCGCTAGGAGCAGTAACAATAGACCAAACATATGCTACTTGTGTTGATTGTGATAGTGGTAATCCATTAGATTGTTATAAATTAATAGATTGTTCAGACCCTAATAATATAATAGATAATATTTGTGCAGATGCTACAATGGATGCGGCATTCTTAGCGGGCCAGATTATACAAATAAATGGAAATGTTACTTGCTGGGAAATACATCCAAGTTTAAATTGTGATCCTCTTACATGTATTACAGTTGTAATAACGGCATCATTTGCATCCTGTGCGGCTTGTACAGGTACACAGATGTGGGAATGTGTAGGTCCTTGTGATTGTCAGCCTTCTGCTGGAGCAGGATGGCCGTCTGAAGCACAATGTTTAGCTAATCTAAATCCTGTTACTGGGTTAGATTGTTGTCCTTCAACATCATATGATTGTGATGCAAATTGTAATTGTATTCCAGTTTCAGGTGCTACCGGAGCTTATCCAGACTTGCCTACATGTCAGACTGCTGTAAATAATCCTGTAACAGGATTACCAAACTGTTGTATTAATGTAGTACCATCATGGGACTGTGGACAGTTTACACCAGGTTCAATAACAGTTACTTGCCAAGACCCTGGAAATGGTACAGGACAGTTTGCTAGCTTACTAGATTGTAATAACGCAATAGCATCTCAAACGGCTCCGTGCGATACTCCTTCTTGGGACTGTGTAGTTGATGCTATGGGTAATAGTACATGTGTAGATCCAGGAACTGGTTTAGGAACATGGAATGCTAGTAATGGAGGATTAGCCGCATGTGCAGGATGTAATGGTTGTCCATTAAGTCCTTTATGTACAGGAGTAGATCCAACATATGATTGTGATCCGACTATTGGATGTTTCCAAGTTCTTACTGGATTAGGGGCTTATGCAGATTTACCTACATGTGATCAAAATTGTGATAGCTTTGACCCAGGAGATGGAATATTTGAAGGTGATTGTGAGAATTGTTTAACAGATCCAAATATGCAACTATTAATGGAAAGAGTTGCTGAGATGTGTGGTGACTGTAATCCTCCATTTGGTCTAGAACAAAATGAAGTGATATGTGATGATTGCTTTGGACAATCAAATCTTTATGTAATATTTGATAGTACATCAACATTCTATCAGCCACAAACTACAACATTCCAAAAACTAAGTGATATGCTTCAGTTTAAAACTGATGTAGTTGTACCAGCATTTAATCAACTTAAAGCAGACTTCCCAACTTATAAAGGAAACTTATATATTCTTCCAGGTAGGTTTGAAGCGCAGTGTAATGATGTTAATGATTCAGGAGTAGCTGTCCCAGCTAATCCAGGTTCTTTAGAGAATTGGTTAGAGTGGGCTGCATATCCTCTTGTTGGAAATAAAGGAGCTAATGGTCCAGGAGCAACACCATTTGTAGGAGGTACATTACCTGTTAATAGAAGAGCATCATTTGGCCATACTATGGTACAAGGTGTTGGTGGAGCGCCTCAGACTTGTGGAGCAGCTTATACACCGTCCTTATCTCCAATAGTGGAACAAATTTTAATATTACCTGGATCTTATCCAAATGATGGATTTACTCAGCTTAATCCTTGGCAAGACGGAGCAGGTAAAGAAGGGATGAGTGATCCTTATCATGAATTTGAAGGTGGAGATAGAAATGCTATTGTAATGATATTCTGTGATGAATCTCAATCAACTTATTATGGTGGAAATTGGAGTGGTACTACTGCTAATGTATTCCAAAATCCACAGGGAACTTGTGGAGCTCCGTTAGCAAATGGACTTGCAGCAACAAGCTGGCAAAGTTATGGAAACACTGGAGGTACTCCTGAGACTGTATCATCAGATTGGAAACTTAATTATAATGTATTCATGGATGCTTATAGATTTGGTATAGATGCTAATGGGGTTATAAACGCAGGAGCAGCACAACTGCCAGAATCAACACAGAAGGTAATGATGTATATTGGATCAACAAGAAATCCAGCAAACCCTCCGAATGATGTATTTAGAAATATGTTCTATCATATATATCAAGCTATTGGAGGAGAGCCTGGAACAGTAAGTAGTCAGGGGCATGTGGCATGTGGAGATTACATCCCTATTCCAGCAGCTTGGGGAATGCAAGCATATGCAGTTACGGATCCTACTATTCCAAATGCTTATATGGGAGCTTCAGGAGGAGGAGACCCGACACATATAACTGGATACAAAGGTGGATCTTTGAGTGAGTATGGATTTAGATTTTTCATCCCAGACTACCCAATAGACCAAATGAATAAAGATGTATTGTATGATTTATGGAAAGAATATTTATCTGATTGTGTATAATGGAAAACTTTTCATATATTTGCAGAATGTTTAAAAGTAAAAAATCAAAATATTATTGGGACGTAACTAGGAACATGAGTCACGAAGAATCTCAAGAGTATGAAAGAAAGAAATTAGTAAATAAAATAATTAATAAATTTAAAATAAAAAGATAATGGGTATAGAAAAGACAGACGTTACAATGTTTAGCAAAGTCCAGTCTCTAGGAGCACGTTTCTTCGAGAAATTTGTATCGACAAAAGCTATGAATAAAAAAATAACGGAGATGAATAACATAGGATTACGTGATGTAATCATTTGTACAGTGGCCTCACAGACTACAGACTTTGGAAGTCTTAAAGTTGGAGATAAAGTTGTAATGATCCCTGCCGCTGCAGGAAATTCAGTTTTTGTGACTGTTTCAACAGCAGGAGATTTAGGGATTGTAGGAATTCCAGGGAACTTATATTTAGTTATAACTCCAAGTATGTAATAAGTAATTAGTATTAATTTAAAACAATAATCATGAGTACAGAAGCGAAAGTAAAAAAAATGAAAACTACTTCAGACAAAAGTAAGACTATGTCTAAAAAAGACTTACTTACTTTAAGCCAAGGGCTGGCTTACCTTAATAGTAAAGAAACAAGAGTATGGCACACTATTTCTAATAACTTAGATAGTATTGCTACTTTAGTTTTTCAAACTAATGAGGCACATAAGAAATTAGTTGCTGATCTTGCTACAAAAGATGAGCATGGGAACCCAGTTAGAAATGACCAGAATCAAATTGATTTCGGTGATAATCTTACAGAAGCTAATAACATATGGGAGGAGGTCCTTAAAGAAGAAGTTACATTTGACTTACATCCAATTAATCTAGAAGATATTAAAGATTATGGATTAGACGCCAATATTATGAAACCTCTAATGGGGATTTTAGTAACCGAATAAAACTTGATTTAATGGGAAGACGTATTACCAATTTAGAACTAGATGAGAAACTAGCAGATATAAAAGAAGATGTTAGATTTATAAAAACAAAACTTTTAGATCCAGATGTAGGAGTAACAGCTAGAGTAAATAAGAATACGTCTTTTCGTAAATCTACAAGTAAAGTTTTATGGTCTATTTGGGTAGCGCTTGCGGGAGTGCTAACCAAATTAATATTTTGGAATTGATGGATATGGATTATAGAGTATGGATAGCACTTATATTTGCACTCCTTCTATATATTACTCGTCCGTGGAATGGGGCTGTAACTGAGGATATTGTAATAACTGAAACTGATACAACTAGAATAACATTTATTGATACAATACAATTTATTGATACTGTTGTTCATAAGTTATACATAAAAATAAACACTCCAGTAGTAATCAATGATAGTACTAATGAGTACCTCAACGATTTCTCTGACAGTTTATTAACAGGATCAGTTTGGACATCAGTTAATGGTAAGCTACTTGATCAGAAAATAAATTATACTCCGAGGTTTCCTCAGTATATTATACAGACTGATACAGTAATTATTAATACTAATCAAACTACTATTAGACAACCGTCTAGTTTTAGTTTGAATGTGGGACTTGAAGTAGGAGGAAATACTGATAAATTTAATTTTTCTCCTATGCTAGGTTTAACAAGTAAGAGAGGTACCTCTTATTCATATAGATATGGGGTTCTGGATAAGACACATAATATAGGAATAATGTATAATTTTAAAATAAAGAAATAATGGCAAATAATAATGGACCTTTAGACAAGTTTAGAGTAAAACAACCAAGCGGACAAAGAATCATAAAGGCTGGTTTTAATCCAGGCAGAAATGCTAGTTGGGATTGGAATGAGCTATTAACTACTATTGAAGCAAACTTTGAATTAGACTTTGATGTAGATGGATTAAAAGATGATGTAGCAACTAATACTACAAATATATCTTCTAATGATACCGACATAGCAACCAATGCTACAGCTATAGCAACGAAAGCTACTACTGCAAGTGTAACCGCATTATCTGGACAAGTAGATACTTTGACGACACAGGTGTCGGCAAATCTAGAAAAGATAGCTGCAATCTGTGCTTGTTTAACAGCAGCTGGGGTAGAGTGTCAGGCATGTGAAAGATAAAATGTTTAATTAATAATGAATTATGATATTACAGATCACGTACGAAGGTCAACTGGTGGGACGCTACCAGAGTATAACAGAAGCGTCAGATAAAACAGATATTGATAAAGGAAGTATCTGTAGAGTATTAAAAGGTCAGCGTAAAAGTGCTGGAGGATTTAAATGGGAAAGAGAAGAAGAAGAAATTAATGATAATGTAAATATTAATGATTCTGATTTTGATGCCCTATTAACAGCACAAGGATGGGACCGATCCAATGTCAAGTCTGTAAAGATATGGCAAACAATGCAAGGTGAAACTCGTTATTCAATAGTGACTAAAGAGGGAGACCAAGCGATGAGAGAAGTTAAAGATGAGTTCTTTGAGAGTTTAAAATCTATATCCCCTACGGTTCTAAAAAGATCGTATGATATAAAAAAGGAGAATCCTGTTGTATATGAAATATCTTTACCAGATATTCATTACGGTAAGAGAACAGGTATTAGTCCTGAGCAGGCTGAAATTAATTACATGAATTCAATTCAAGAATTACACAGCAGAGCAGAAGGATTAAATATTGAAAGATTCTTACTACCTATAGGCAATGACGGAATGAATTCTGAAGGTGCTAGTAGAGCTACAACAAAAGGAACTCCTCAAGATGATACAATGGATTGGCAACAATCTTTTGTTGGGTATACAAAGCTAATGATAAAAGCTATAAATTATCTAAGTCAGTATGCTCCAGTAGATGTTGTTGTTATTCAGGGGAATCATGATCATGAACGTATGTTCTATGCAGGTGAAGTTTTATCTGCATGGTATATGCAGGATAAGAATGTTACAGTAGATAATACTACAGAAGGAAGAAAGTATTATGAATACGGAACTAATATGATTATGTTTACTCATGGGGATAAAGAGAAAGCTGCGAATATGCCACTTATAATGGCTACAGAGCAGCCGATGATGTTTGCACGAACTACATTTAGAGAAGTTCATTGTGGGCATCTTCATAAGGAAATGGTTAACGAGTATAGAGGAATTAAAGTTAGATTTATTCCTTCAATATGCGCTAACGATTCTTGGCACAAACTGATGGGTTATTCTGCATCACGATGTGCGCAAGCATATATATGGAATAAGGAAAAGGGATGTGAAGGTTATTTACAGGTAAATATTTAAGCGAATGGCGACAAATTTAAATAAGATGGTTTATGATATAATTAACATTGCTTACGGAGGCGAAAGCTCCGACGATGCAGATGTTAGTTTCAGACAATGTGCGTATTGGGTAATGCAAGAGAGATCTATGCTATTGACTCAAATTATGAGCAGGAAGGTAAGAGTACCTTCTGTTTGCACGGAATATCTAAACTGTGTTTATTTGGAACCCGTAGACGCTTCTGAATGCTGTGAGGTAGATTTAGGTGTACATGTACTTAAGTCTATTAACCCAATTCCTCGTACGGTACAAAGAAATAATAGAGATAGTATATTGGCTGTTGAGTCTTTGGATGGGTCTAGGGCCTTTTCAGAAACAACAGATACACGGAGAAAATGGAATACGTATAATAAATATACGAGTTCTAATGCACGTTGGTATCTGAAGAACGACCACTTATACATCAGTTGCGATATGTTGATTGAAGCAGTCAAGGTAACAGGGGTTTTCGAAGATCCTACTGAAGTATGGAAGATAAATCACTGTACGAGCGCAAAAAATCCTATTCTTTCAGCTTGTGAGTATGACTGGGATTTCCCTTTTCCGATTTCATTATCTATGGCGGAACAGGTAACTAATGTAATTTTACAGAAACGAATTAATATAATATTAGCAACACCAGGAGATGAAACAAACAACGCAAACGGAGACAGGTTGTCAGGACCTCCTCAACAACAAACCGGCCAGTAGTTGTACATTAGTACAAGCCTATAAGGAGTATGATGACTTCTATGAGGTTGGTTATAAAAAGTATAGAGGTATATGTGAAGACTTCAATAAACTTATTATTGATGATATACTTCTAAAAGCTAAAGAATTTAAGATACCTTATAGATTAGGATCTCTTAGAATCTTAAAGAAAGAAATGAATTATTCTGTAGGTAAGAATAAATTGAAGATAGATTGGAAGAAAACTAATGAACATAAGAAAGTAATATATCATTTAAATGATCATACAGACGGATTTAATTATAGATGGTTATGGTCAAAGAAAAACGCTATAATAAAGAATAAGAGTGTTTATAGTTTCCAAGCAACGAGAACTAATAAGAGAAGATTAGCCTCGTTATTAAAAGAAAAAAAAGTGGACTATTATGAATAAACAACGCTAATGATTTATAAATTTGTATCAGTAAAAGAAATAATAGAAGGTGTCTACAGAGACACTGCTATATTTGAAGAGTTAGATATTTGGGATATTATTGAATGGGCAGGAGAAGCCCTAGAATTAATAGGAGCTGGATTGGCCTATGAAGAACTAATAGCAGAGATTTGTGTTAAAGAACATAGGGCTCCGCTTCCTTGTAATCTTCATATTTCTGATTCTGTTTCATTTAGAGGACATCCTTTACAACAATGTACAGGAACCTTTGGAGCTATCTCAACTACACCTACAAGCACTGAAACAAATACTATAGATGGTAAACCTGTAGATAAAGATAATTTTCCTCAACAAAGTAATAATAGCGGTCCATCAGGAGATTGTTATTATATGAATGATAATTTTATTATTACTTCTTTCGAATCAGGTTGCATACTATTAGCATTCCGCGGAATAAAAGTAGATATTGATGGATACCCTATGGTACCTGATAACATAAGTTATAAAAAAGCTATAAAGTCTTACATAACAATGATGCTTGATAGAATTAATTGGAGAAAAGGAGCATCACCAGAAGCACACTATAGAGACAGTCAGAGAGATTGGGAATGGTATGTTAAGCAAGCTAGAGGATCAGCTAACATGCCTAATCTAGATATGATGGAAAATGTTAAAACACAATGGGTTAAATTAAAACCTAACATGACATCAGCAAGAACCTTTTATACAGATTTAAGTAACCCAGAAAGAAGATTAATAGGATAATGGCTCAAGAACAGAAACCGCCCATCAGTATAAACACCTTTGTAAAAGGTATGAATAAAGATATATCTAAGTATGCTTTATCTCCAGATCAGTATTATGATGCTCAAAATGTTAGAGTAGTTGCTAGTGAGGCTAAAGAAGGAGCAGCTCTTGTTAATATAGAAGGTAATGATTATGCAATTCAGATTCCTTGTAGTCCAACTGTACATAGTTTTACTTTAGATCCAAATGCAATTTTAATAAATGTTCCTTGGGTTTCTATAGTTACTATTACAGTTCAGATGCCTACGGCTGTTCATGTATGGCAATTATCTTTAAGCGGTACAGGAGGAAATCCTATTAATACATTAGCTGAAGCTTTAAAGAATCCAGGTGTAAGTGGGTGGACACTGAATGGAGCAGCTACAATACCAGATTTTGAGAGAAATGCAACACCTGGTTTTTTATGGATATTTGATGAGTCTTCAAAAAGAATAGTAGTATGGGGGAAACCTAATATGGTAGCTCCTGAACTATCGAGTATAAGTCAAAACTTTACTGGAAGTCCTGTTGTTAATCAAGTAACTAGTATTACAATGACTGGAGGATATAGCATAATAGATGTTCTTGCATTTCCACAATGTGATTTAGATATTATTGGGTACGCCCCTTTAAGAGAGAATATATATTTATTTACTACAAATTGGGATCCAGGAAATGGGGAGGTTACAGAGACAGCTCTAGCAGCTGATGGTGATAGTGGTCAGATTTGGAGATTAAATATAGACAGTGCGATTCAAGATGTTAATGGTTATCAAGCCTATATAGAATGTATATATTCAGCTAAAGCATGTATAAACTTTTCAAAACAACATCCAATAGAAGCTATTGGTAGGTATGAGAAAAAAGATATTCAAGGTATATACTGGACAGATAATTTTAATCCTCCTAGAAAATTAAATGTAGCTAATCCAGATGCGATGGCAACACCTTGTGCCTTCTTAGATTTAGCTCCTAAAACAGGATTACAAATACCTACACTAAAAATAATAACTATTGGAGGAACTCTAGAAGCTGGAGTATATCAATTATCATATAGATATAAGAACTCGGAAGGTCTTGTAACAGACTGGTCTCCTCTATCTAATTTAGTTCCTATCTATGCTAGTGATGATACAAATCCTTTCTGTACTATAGAAGGATCTCCTATAGATCCAGACACAAATATGGGTGAAGTTACATCAAAAGCTATAACATGGACATTACAAGGATTAGATACAACTTATGAACTCTTAGAGCTAGCTGCAGTTTATAGACGAGATGCTATAGCTTCTAATTCAGATATATATATATTTGCTCAATTAACCAACGGACTATCAACTCTTGATGTAACATTCTCAGGATCAGAAGATCGTATTCCTATTACCATGGAAGATTTCTTAACAGGAATTGGTACAACCTTTGAGAGAGTTAAAACATTAGAATCAAAAGATAATAGATTATTCTTTGGGAATATAACTAATACATCCTTTAATGTTGATTATGATTCAAGAGCTTATAGATTTACACACTTTACTGGAACACAAGACGCTATATTAGATTCTCTATCCGATGCTCCTGTCTATTTAGATGGTACTAATTTAATTAATCCGGTAGCTCCTTATGTTCCTATTACTAGTGTACCTGAACAACATGATTGTATAAATCGTTATAATGATGAAAATCCTTCAACTAATGCGGATTGGTTTACTACTGATCAGTATATATATCAAGATAATGGTAGAGTGCTAGGTGGAACAGGAGTAAATATTAGTTATAAATTTATAAGAGAGCAGCACGAACAAGATCAGGTTCTAGAGTATTATAATTGGCTAAATAATTACACTACATGTTGGGCTATGTCAGATGTACCTTCTTGTACTGGATTTAACCCTCAACCTCAACAAGGATGCTTCTTAACAGGTGGGGCCTTAACAGCTTCTGTAGATAACTTAGGTATACCTGTACAAAGTTATCCTATGAATAATACTTATGATAATTATAAATCTCCTTATAAATGGAGTTTATATGGAGGGTATGCAAGAGGAGAGACTTATAGATTTGGTATTGTTTTTTATAATAATAAAGGACAAGCAAGTTTTGTAAACTGGATTGGTGATATTAAAATGCCATTTGCTTATAGTACAGGTGTAGGTAACCCATTTGGTTTTTGGGCTATACATGATTGGCAAGCAGCTCCAGGATCACCTTCAAACAATTATCTAGATACAGCAATTCGATGGGTTGGTAAGATGTTTACTAATAATATTGGAATTGAATTTTCAGTTAATTTAGATCCATTAACATCAGGAATAGATGTAAATGCATTAGGTATTACTGGATACTCTATTGTACGTTGTGATAGAACTTCTAAAGATATGTCTCGTTTTGGTACAGCTTTAGTTGGGACTGTAGATAGATTAAAGATGGAGGCTGATCAATGGAATTCTATTGGATCAACAGGTTTAAAGAATTATTGGGGAGCAGGTAATAATGGAGAAGTATTAATTCCTGAAGTTGTTAAGTTTAGTTTTAACTGTGGGGGAGCATATTTAGCTGCAGTAGATGGGCAAGACAATCAATGTACTTGTGATGCATATCCATATAACCAACCCTCTCCTGTAAATTCAGGTACGAGTTTATGTTATACAAGAAAACGAGAGTTACTATTATACGGTCCATTAGGATGGCATAATAGTGATCCGACAAATCCAAAAAATTATTCAGGAGGACTAGGTGTTGATACACCTCTTTCAGATGGAGATTATATAAAAACACAAGCACTCTTCTTTCCTTTGTTTAATTCTACAATGGGATTAGGAAGTCTATTGATGGGGGCAGGAGTATTTTGGAGAAATTATAGTAATCATTGGATGAAATGGTATTATCCTCTAACCCAAGTTGGCGGCGTACCTGGTGCAAATCCTTGTGGTGCTAACACAGCTTATTCAAATGGAATACAAAGTAATGCTTGGAGTCAGGACCCATTAAATGATAGAATTCAAATTAGTTGGGGAGCTTGGGTACCGGATGGGGGAAGAGTAGATGGAACCTCAGTACCTACTATGGGATATGATTTTGTTAATGTTACAAACCCAGGAAATCAGGATGATGTTATTACTTCTGGATCAATGTGGCCTGCGAGTAGGCCTCATAGTATAGGAGGAGAAACTTATCTGATAAATATAAAAGAAGATTGGTGTGGGGCTAAGTATATGATGGGTGCATCTTTATGTGGAGTTATACCAGGTAGTCCAGGATTAGAATACCAATATATGCATTCACCAGCAAGAACTACTTTTAGTTATGAACGATATATAACTCCTTATGGAGGAATTACTTTTTCTAATCGTACTTCTAGTGAGTATATGTCTACAGGACATTTTATGCCTATAGTACCTAGCGGTATAAATCAAACTCCTCTTGGGGTACCTTTAGTACATGATATATGGGGAGGTGATGTAACAACTCAGATATATGATTATACACAACATGAAAAGAATTGGGGACAAACATCTTTTGATAATTATGATAGTTTAGATGCAGGTGGATTTGGTGTAGCATGGGATGACGCTAGTTACGGATACCAAAGAAACATGGCATTCCCTGCCGAAATACATCAAAAAAATGTTATGTGGAGAATGGGTTACCACTTTGCAAACAAAGGCGCAGGAGCGGGTCAGTATCCAAATAATGGAACAGGACTTCATGATGAGATGAGATTGAATGGAGCTTATGCAGCATCAAATGATGTAAGAACTTTCTTTCCTAAACCATTTAATATTTCTTTAGGAGATGAGTTTGATACTAGAGTATATTATTCAGAGAGTAAGATCAATGGAGAGCCGGCAGACTCATGGGCTACTTTCTTAAATAATAATTATAAAGATGTAGAGGGAGTTTATGGACCATTAAATAAATTAACCAGACTTCATGATACAATGTACTATTTACAAGATTCTGGATTTGGTTCATTAGCTGTAAATCCTACAGCGGTGGTACAAGCATCTGACGGATCTGCTTTACAATTAGGTACAGTTAGTTCAGGTGCAGGAGCCTTTATACAAAATTATCAATACATATCTACGCGATATGGTGCTATGCAACAATGGGCAGTAACAAATAGTGACTCTAATTTATACTTCTTTGATATACACCAAAGAAAGATGTTTAAATATGGAGCTGAAGGAACAGCTCCGTTATCAGATATAACTGGAATGCACTCTTATTTCTTATCTGAGTTAACAGGATCAGTTATGACTAGAGATAATCCAATACTAAAAGAAGGTGTAACCTGTACATATGATACTCAAAATAATGAAGTATTATATACATTCCATGATAAAGGTTTTAATGAAAGAAGCCAGATGAATATTATTCATTGGGATGTGGTAAATCCAAATTTTATAGCTCTTGTAATAAGAGAGTTTGGTTCTAAAAAATATTGTAATACATGTATGCATGCAGATTGTGAAGCATACCCATTTGGAGCATCAGGTACTGATGATTATTGGCCTGTTATTGATAATATTTATATTGAGAACTACGGTCCTTATCGAGGACTAATAGTAGGTAGATTTGGATGTCCAGGATTACCTCTTCCAGTTCCAAATCCTAATGGTTATCAAATAGGAGATGTAGTTATATGGATGGCGGCAGGGTGGAATGATAATCCTTGGGGTACTCCTTGGGGTGATATAGTACCTCTTACTGATCCTCAAACACTTGACTTTACTTGTCCTATTAATCATAACTCATTCACTGTTGGTTATAATGAATTGATTTCAGGATATACATCGTTCTATGATTTCCACCCAACAATATATGTTAATAGTGGATCTTACATTATTACAGGAGATTCAGAATCTGCTTGTGTAACTAATATAGATGATTATAATCGTAATAAATTATATTTACATAATGTAGGAAGATATGGAGAATTCTATGGTACACTATTCCAAAGTAAGGTAACATTAATAGCAAATACAGATTCTTCTTTAACGAAAGCATTTGATAATGTATCATACCATATGGAAAGCCTTTGGTTAGAAGACCCTCAGAAAATAGCTAGTGGACAAACAAATCCTTTACCAACGATAGGAAGGCATGGAACTGTTGCAAATCCTGTTGATATTAGTCATGATACATTTGATACTATTAGGTTCTATACTGATTATCAAATGTCTGATTATGTTACATTAATTCCGGGGGATAATGTAAGAAAAAAAGAACGGGAATGGCAAATGACTATTCCACGAAATATAATGGATGAGAATTTAGTGGATGCAGATATATTTAATGTATACAACTATAATCCATCTAGATTATTTAAAGATAGAATGAGAGATAAGTATCTATTTATTGATTTAATTTATAATAATTATGATTCAAGTTTTGGAGATACTAGAAATATAAAGTTTATTTTACACTACTTTAAAACATTTTTTAGATTTTCTTATAGATAAATAGGATAATTGGAATATTTTTAATAGTTTTGTAGGTTTTAGAATATACGCTAATGGCAAATAAAAAAAAGAAAAGAAGTAATTCATATTGGATGAAGTTTGGAGGCGCTACTCGTAAAATGTATCGTGCTGGAGGAGATTCGACTGGAGATATGGGAAATATGATGGATTTTGATTTTAGTATGGATAATGCAATGGGAAGTGGATTTAATTTTGCTACTGGTAACTCGTTAAATCCTGAATATGTTGAGTTTAATCCTACTTACGTTAGTTCCGGATCAGGAACTACACATCATTTAAATGGATCCTTAATTACTCCTACTAATCCACAACATGTTCCAGGTCATCAATTAGGAACTATTAATTCTACTCCAAGTAGAGATTATGTCTATCCTTATCAAAAGAAAAAACCTATAAGATTTTATGAGAATGGAGGTAATCCAGGAAATAATATAACAAAAGATCCAACATTTAAGATGTGGTTCGGACGTAATGCCAATAGAGCAGATGTAATGCAAAGCTCAAGTGACCCGGCAAGTTTGAAAAAGTTATTTTTAAATGATATTAATTTCCCAGGTAATGAAGCTCCTATATTTTCAGGAGAGATAGATGGTTTTGGTAATGTAGATAAATCTAATAGATCTACAGAAGTAAGTTCTAAGTTATTAAATCGTAAATATGGAGGAATGCCTAAAGCTGCAAATGGATATTACAGCAGTAACAATCAAACTGATTATAGTGGTGTTAATGATAGAAATACTAATATGGGTACTGGTATGCAGACTGTTGGAGATAGTAATGCACTACAATATTTAGATTATGTAGTCCCTGGATTAGGATCAGGTTTAGATTTCTTAGTAGATTTATGGGGCTTTAAAGGTGAACAAAAACAATTTGCAGATAATAGTGCGGATGCAAACGAATCTCAATCTACATTAGATGTAATAGATCGTAAAAATGCTAATAAAGGAACTTTAGATTTAAGTACAAGAAAAGATGCATTAGGAGCAATGGTTAACTTTACACAACAAGAACCAACCTTTGGTAACTATATGGCACCTAGGATGATGCAAACAATAGGAGCTGGACTAGGAAGATATGCTATGAGTGAAGGCGCAGGAATGTTAGGTGGCGGCGCCGGAGGAGGAGAATTAGGAGATGCAGTATCCCCGGTACAACTAAATCCTGGAGATGCTCTAGCTAAATTTGGAGGAGAGCAAGGACAGATGGAGAAAGCAGCTTTTGGTAGAGGAGGAGGAGCTTTTAATCTTGGCCCAGGTGTAGCAGGAATGCCAGCAATGAGTAGCAGAAATCCTTATGGACAAGGAGCATTAATGGCGGCTACAGGTATGGCAGGAGAACAAGCATTTGAAGCAGGAGGACCAGCCTCAGCTGAACAATATGAAGCTGAAGGTAATGAAGTTATTATGCATGAACCTGGTAATCAACCAGGTACTACAGGAGATATGGAGGCAATAGAAGGTAATGAAATGTTATCTAAACTTCATGGTAAGAGTCATGATGATGGAGGAGAAGTTGTTGAAGGTGATGGAGAACAGTATGTATTCTCTGATAAATTAAAATCAGACAAATGGGGTAATATTACATTTGCAGATGCTGCAGAAAAGATAGCAAAGAATATTGCAAAGTATGAAAGTTCTTTAGAAGATGGAGATGATATAACAAAATCGACAGCTGAAGCAATGATTCAAGCATGGCAAGTTAAATTAGAGGATCTAAGAGGAGAACAAGAACAAGCAAGACAAGAGAAGTTTATTGAGATGGTTAATAGCGGAGCTAGTAAAGATGAGCTTATGCAAAACTTCCCAGATCTAACAGAGCAGATGATGGCTGAAGAAGCAATGGCTGCACAAGGAGGGCAAGAAGAACAAATGCCACAGGATAATCCTATGGGTAATATTGATATGTCTCAGTTAAGCCCTGAAGATCAACAACTTATAGGTGCCAGATATGGTTTACCTCATATGAATCATGGAGGGTCTCATGATGGTTTTGATCCATTTGATTTTAATTCTTATGCTAGCAGTTTCACTGATGAGGGTTTATTCTATGGAAAAACACCAGACTTTAATTTAGATAAGAAGTACCAGCCTAATAGGAAAGATTTAGTTAGTCTGTTAACAAGTAGTTTTCCAATAGAAGGTGAAGAGTTTCAAGGTAAAACTTATCTCAATGCTGATGACTTAGCAGATGCATATCTAACAGATTATAATACACAAAGAAGTGCGCATATAGAAGACGCTACAGGACTTAAAGTGAAGCCGAGAAGAAAAGATTATAAAAGTACAGATGAAACTACAGGCAAAACTTCTGTAGATAAAGTTAAATTACAACAAGATAAAGCTGCATGGAGTATGTATAATAGCGGACTGTCCGGTAATTGGTCAGAAAACTTTGGAGCAGATGCAAACATGAGTCCAAGAAAATATTTTAAAACTTTCTACAACGACTTAATATCAAAAGGAACTGATCCTGAATTAGCGGCTACATTACTTGAAAAAGAAAAAATGCAGAAAGCTGAACTAGATGCGGCTAATTTAGAATTAGAAGCTCAAAAGAAAGAGCTGACTCCTGAACAGCAAGCAGCAGCATTAATAGAAGAAAGACAGTCATGGAATAAGAATAAGAAACTATTAGGAGATATAGGAAACACAATGGTGAATATGGCTCCTACTATGTATAACTTTATGAAAGGAAATGAAGATGCTGAGGTTGAGCAATTCCAAGGAAATAAAAATGATGAAGAAATTCAACAGATTTTAGATGGTCTTAGTAAAAAAGATATTAGTCAAGAGCTTGAACAAAATGAAGAGACCTTTAACAATCTTAAGTACTTAGCAAGAGATGCATCAGATGGATCAAGCGCTAATGCAATGAATACTTTATTAAGAGGAATGGTATTTAAACAAGATGCAGACGCAGCAGCTTATGAATCACAACATGAATCTAATCAGCAGAATAAAACACTTATGGCAGAATTCTTAAGTAAATCTGGAGACGCTGATAGAAAAGAAAGAATAAGAGTAGCAGGTATTAATTCTGAAAATAGAGCAGCAGTTGAAGCCTTTACAGCCAAAGGATGGGAAGGTCTATCTGGAGCTAATCAGATGAGAATGAAGTTACAAAATCAAGTTAATCATGATGAAACTTTAAAAGGATTATTAGATGATATATATCCAGATGTACATAAGTATAAAACTGAAACTGGAGGGGTGGATCTAGAGGCTTTAATTAAAGCTCACCCTGAATTAGCAAAAGAACTCCAGGACTACTTTAAAAACGCGAAATAAAATGGCAGTAAATCGATTTATGAAACCGGCTAATCAGCCACTATTAGATACACATGTACCTCTCCCATTTAAGGAGATGTCTTTGGCTTATGCTACTAAACAAAAAGAGCATAATGATGCAGAAGAATTAGCAGCTAGCTTAGATGATGAGATCTTAAAGATCAAAGCTTCAAGCCCTGAACATGCTCATTACTTAACTCAGTACAGACAAGGGTTAACAACTGAACTTAGTGATTTATATGATAAGCATGAGGGTAGATATGCTGATATGGTACCAGTATTAAAGAAAATTAAGAATCGAACTGACCTAGAAATACTACAAGGTAACTTAGGTGTTATTAAAAATTCTACCAAACAAACAGAAAAACTTCAGAAAAAAATAGCAGGTGCTAAAGAAAGCGGTGAGTATGATGATGATTTTAATCCTGTATTAGCTACTGAAGGTAATTGGCAAAACTGGTTTAGAACTGGTACAGATGGTTCGAATGATGATGGGTCATGGAATCTTACTGAAGATTCTCAAGGTATTTATGGTACTGAAGGTAAATTAAAATCATTTAGTTATACTGGATTACATCCTCATGTCGATGAACTTAAAGAGGCTAATGAGAATGTATTTAAATATGTTAAACCAGATATAGAGAAATTAGTTAGGGAATATGAAAGTGGTGCTAAGACTACTCTTGAAACAAAGAGAGTTACTTTAAGTAAGTTATATAATGCAGCTCATAAGAATAAATCATATTTAAGTGATGGATTTAAGAATGAGTTAGACTATGTTGTAGGTACTAGAATGGATGATGATCAGGTGATTTCTGCAGCTACGAATGCTATAAATAATATGATTGGTAGTGAAGAAGGTATACAGGGAATGTATGGATCAAAACCTAATGATGAACAGAAAGCAAATATAGCTGCGATGTTAGAAGAAAGATCTAAAGCTATTGCATCATTAACACAAGACCAAGACGGAAATGCTGTCCCTGTATCATCCATGGCTTATGACCTTGCTAAAACAAATTATATAGGTGCTATGGGAGAGAAGTTTATGATGTCAGATGTAGTAGACGAATTAACTTGGGATCAAGCTGCTCTAGAAAGAAAAAGGAAAGCAGGAAGAACACCAGCAACAGATTGGGTTCCAGTAATTGCAGGTAGTACACCAGTAGTATCTTATGCTAAACCTTATACAATAAAAGATCCTAGCACATCAGTACAAGAAAGTGATCAGCCTTTAGCTAACTTTAATAATATAGTTGTTGATAGAAAATCAACTTATGAAACCGCTTTAAAAGAGTATGAGTTATTAAAAACACAAGGGACTATGGATGATGAGATGCATCAGTCTAAGCAAGATGAGATAGCCCGATTAAAGTACCAGTATCAAGCAGCTGCGTTCTCCCAAAAGAACTTAGTACAAACTACTGCTATTGGTATGAATATGAGAAGGAGGAGAAATCAAATACCAAATCAACCAGATCTTATTGAATATACAGGACCAAACGGAGAAAGAAAGTCAGTATCTGTTAACTCGCCGATGTTCCGAAATGGTGGATTTAATGTAGTTGAATTTGATGAGGAAGGTTTACCTACAAATATGGGTGCTTGGGATGGCCAGAAATCATTAACACAACAACATCTAGGTTATGACTATAGCCAAGGATTCTTATCTTTCCTTAATAATCCACAAGGAGATTTAAATAAGGCTCTTAATAGTAATGTACAAAACTTTGGTGCGAATGGATGGTATGGAGGTAGAAGTGCTAAATTACCTACATGGAATACTAGTATGAGCAAGAGTCTTGATACAGATGTTCGTGGAGCTATGCAATCTAATTTTATTAAAGACGACTTTAAATTCCAAACAAGTGAAGGTACTTCAGTAAGTTTAACTGAATTATTAGATGATAAAATTATTAAAGATGAAGTAGTAGAAGAGTTTATTATTGATGATGATTTACCTATTGTTTGGACGACTGTTCCGGATCCGTCTACTGGAAATTATAGAGGAATGATTAGTGTTCCTACTGATGGTTCGGAAGCAGGAGATAGAGCTACTATGACATTATATTTTGATGCTCCATCGGAATTAAAACAATCTTGGTTAAGTTTAACTGAAGATTACGATGCAGAAGGTCTTAAGTATACAAGAGCAACTACTCCAGTTGAAAAGATGGTGTTTAATAATAACTTTAATGCTCAAATGGATATACAATCAGCAGCAACAATTAATGGAGATGTTGCTCCAAGTATGTATCATGATGGTGATGGTAGAGTACTAGGAATGTATTACTTTAATCAGACTCCAGACGGAGATCCTATTATAAATAGTGAATTTTTATTTAGACCTCAAGCTGGTTTAGTAGCATCTATAAATCCAGATGGATCTTATCAGTATACTACAGGAGATGAATTATATCCAACAGATATAGAAGCAAGTCAGTTATCACAACTAATTGCATTAAATGATCCTCAGTATTCTGGTTCATTAGAATTCTGGAAGAAACATATGTCAGAGTCAATGCCTACAGGTAACTACCCTATTGCAGTACAAAATGCTCCAGTGCCAGAAAGATCAGAGGCTAGAGAAGTTGATATTACAGGAATGCCTTACTCAACTACATTAGCTACAGGACAACAATCTTATTCAGGAGATAGAGTACAACAGAATATGTTATGGGGTACTACGAATCATGGATTATTAGGAACAAATATTAAGTTTGCAAATCAAGTAGGTAGTGCTGAAATGGATTATTCAAACAAGTCAGATGATGTAGTTAATAGTATAGCTAATGATTTTGAAACAACTTATAAAGATGTTCCAGTTACATTAAACGACGGTTCAACTACTAATTTATTAGCAGCAGTAACTAATGGGGATATTTCTCTTCAATGGGTTACTTCAGATGGTACTAATAGAGCTACTATTCCAATTAATAACTCGAATAGAACATATCAAGAGCAGCTTAATAAGTATACTAAATGGGTAGAAGGAGGTAAGAAGGGTGACCCTATAGCAGATCCAAATGTAGGAGGTTTCCATGTAATGGGACAAGCGATAGATTTGAGCCAGACTAAAGGGAAGTACGATTTAATATTAGTAACAGGTGATAATATTAGTTCTATAGGAAATAATAGATCATCAAATGTTAATACGAAGAATACAGGAAACGGTAACGTAGGTAAAACGAATGGAATTAGATTATCTGAATTAAAAGCAGATGGTAAATTACTTTATCCAGATTTCTTGAAAAATAGACTGACAGAAATATTTAATTCCTTATCTTCGCAGACGGGAGGAGAAGTAGATAATAGATTTGGAGGTGCGCCAATAAGACAATTCGATGAAGAATGGTGGCATTGGTCAGCAGGAGAATTTACAACAGAAACGCCAGCGGTTTATCCGTCATGGTAAAAATATAGTAAGAAACTAAAATTAGTTTAAATGGGAGAACCTAAAAAAGGTTCATCATTGGATATAGCCAAGATGAACACTACATTAAATCCAATCACAGCTCTACCTAATAAAGAGCACGGTCCACAAATAGATATAGAAAACACGGAAGCGGTTACGTATCCAGTAGATATTGAAAACTCATTAGATGTTATTCGATATACACAAGCAAACTCTAATCAACGTTTTCAAACCCCTACAGTATTTAGTACTGATTATAATAATATGCCCGATGTTAATTGGGATATAGAAGATATTGGAGGTATAGATGCCAGAAGAGCTAGACAACAAAGTGGTTGGGAGCAAACAGGTGCGATGATACTTGGTATGGTAGGAGAAGTGGGAGGTGGTATGATTGAAGCGTTTGGTGCAATAGGAGATCCTATTGGTATGATGGTTATGGGAAAAGACCCAAGAACTACAGACTTTGAAAATGGTATGACTGAGTTTGGTAAATGGATCAGAGAAGGTATGCGAGATGCACTACCTGTTTATAGAGAGAATCCAGGAAAAGGTTTTGATTGGGGAGATGGAGCTTGGTGGGCTGAAAATGGAGTCTCCGTTGCATCAACATTATCTTTACTTATTCCGGGCCAGATGGTAGCTAAGGGAGTTAAATATGGTGCTAAAGGCCTAAAATATTTAGCCGGTACAGGAAAAGCATCAAGAAGTGCTGCGGTAGCAAATTGGTCTACTAAAGCTCAACAACTTATGACTGCTGGTAAAGGTACAGATTTTATAAGAAACTCGTTAGCTATGGGTATTTCTATGAGGCATATGGAAAACTTTAGAGAAGCAGGAGAAACTTACGATATATCTATGGCTAGAAATTTAGAGTATTTACAAGATCCTGAGAATTTCGAGAACTTTATGAATTCTAATAATGGTGAAGCTATTCTAAAAAAACTAGGACTAAAACCTGGAGACCCTGGAGCAAAGGATGCAATAGCTAGTCATGTAGCAGGACGAGCTGCAGCAAATTCATATAATATAAACTGGAGCAATGTTGGATTTGATATATTACAATCTGCATTATGGTTTGGACCCGTAAAGATGGGTACTAGAGGTACTAAAGGTTTATTCCGTAGACCTTCACAGAAAGTAACAAAGGCACAAAATGCTACATTAAAGAATGCTAAAGTACCTAAAACACGATTAGGTAAAGCATATAATTGGGCTAAACCTGCTATCCCGTTTACAGCTTGGGCTTATAGTGAAGGTATAGAAGAGCAGATTAACTTTTTCGCTACACAAGAAGGTATTAGAAGTGGAGATGTTATATTAGGTAATATAGGTATTGATAACCGTGACTTTATGCCGGGGTCTAACTGGGTTAATCGTATGAATGAGTATGCTAGTAGAGGAGACTTTTGGGCAGCGACTTTAATGGGAACATTAGGAGGTGGTATATTCCAGGGAGTAGCTCAGATAAAGAACCGTAAAGCTCAAGCCGCATTAGATAATGAAAGAATAAAAGAAATTGGAGGAAGAGCCGAGCTTATTGAGAAAGCTATGGAAAAGAGAAGGAAAGCTCTGGAACGAGGAGATGAGAAAGGAGTAGAAGAAGTAGATAAGATGATGGCTCTAGATCTAGCTTTACGGTCTGCTCGAGCAGGTAACATGGAGATGTTGGAGCAAATGATGAATGATGAATCCTTTACTGACATGTTAGAGAAAGGGGGATTATCTAAGGAAGAAGCCGGAGCAAAGAAAGATGAATTAATAGATATTCTACAACAGACAGAAAAGAAATATTTAAAGTACTTTAATAGAGCAATGAGTTCTAAGTGGGGTACTGGAGTAGCATCTACTCTTACACAGCTAGACATGAGTGTTAGTATGTATGATAAGATGATTAAAGATATAGATACTCAAATTGAAAATAATATAAACGATGATGTTTATAATACTGAGCAGTTTAATATAGGGCCTAATACAAAACAAAGGTATGAACTTCAATCTAAGAAGAGAGCTTTACAAACTCAACTAACTCAATTTGAGAATGCTAAAGATCAAGCATTAGAGCGTGCAGCAGATGAATCAGCATCAAAGGAAGAGAGAGAACAATCTAAAGCATTAGCTGAGAACTTCAATCAGTATATAAATCAATTAGAAAATGAGATAGATTCAAATGAAAAGCAGGAATCAGAATTAAAGAAAACTTCTCAAGAGACTTATGAAGATTCTTCTTATAGACAAGAAGAAGATTTTTTAAGTAAAGTAGATAAAGGAGATTTAGTATCTCTAACAAATAAGAAGCAGCTGTTCACTTGGAATAGAGATGCGGCTTGGAGTCAATTACAAAAAATATTAAAAGAGGATTCATACTTTGCGAGTAAGCCAGAAGCTGAAATGATAAAGGACTTGGCTCTTGTTGGAAAAGAGAAAATAGCAAAGGAAGCTGAGAATAATGCTATTATAGAGGATTTCAAAACGCAGATTAGAAAGAATCCTGATATGACTGAAAAGGAAGTAGCTGACTTTTTTGCTCAGTATCCAGATAATCAAGAGATTCAAGAATTCTATAGAAGTTTTATTGCAGAGTATGAAGCAGCTAAATCAGAAGCAGCTATTCAAGCAGCGGTAGATAATACAAGAGCAGACCTAGCCAAGGCTAGAGCAGATGTCCGTGATATGGTTGATAGGAAGATTGAGAAACTTAAGAAGGAATTACTTAATCCTAAAATCAGTAGACGTGAAAGTGCAAGGCGTGCTAGATTAGAACAAGAATGGAGAGAATCTCAAGGAAGATCAACATTAAAGTTTTATGGAGACGCATCTAGTATAAACATGCCTATCTCTGAATTATTTGATGAAGTAACTCAGACTGTGGGTGTTGTGTGGGGAGATAAAATAGGATCTATTTATAGAGATTCAGAAACTAATGAACTTATATTCCGTGAAGGAAGTACTCTTAATGAGTATATTGTTGATGAAAATCCTCAAGCACATGAATCACGATATAGAAATTCTTTAGGACAATTTACACAAGGTCCTACATTAGGATCTCTTAATATGTTACTCAAGAGAGATGATATACTAGGTATAGAAATTAAAGCGGATGGTAGAACATTCAATATCAAAGGAGAATACTTTAATAATTTAGCTGATCAACCAGCTGATGCTATTGAATATGATAAAGAAGGTAACGTTGTATCTGTTACACTGACTAAATGGAATGGAAAGAAAGTAACTTTTACTAATCCACTAGTTGCTTATGAAATTGCAGATGTTATAGAAACATTAGAAGCAGTTAAGAGAACGGCCTTTAATAACTTAATCGATAATGACTTTCTTATTATAGAACATAATGGAAAAGAATTTATAGTTGGTTATCAGACAGATATGTTTGATGGAGCTTTAGTAGTTAAGGATATAGATGGTGTAACTGTAGAAGGTAACGAAGCTGTAGCAGTTAGAAGAAAAGCTAATATTGAATTATCAAATGCTATACAACAAACAATTAATAATATTAAAAATAAATACAATGAAGCTAACTCAATTAAACCGCCTGCTGCCCCTAGACTTACAGAAGACACTTTTAGCGAAGGACAAATGGAGCAGAGTGAAGACCCTAAGAAAGCTGAGGAAGGGATTACCGCTGAACTCAATGCAGAAAATAAAACGAATGGAGCCGAACCACACTCCACCCAATCTAAATCTGACTTAGAATTACAAGCAGAGATGCTTGAGATTATGGAGGAGGGCATGGAGGTAAACCAAGAACAAGTAGAAGAAATAACTAATGAAAATATTACCCTTGAAACGCCGGGTTCTAGAGATGCTGCAGAAGAAGTCAACGAAATTATCGAGGCTACTGAGAATCCGCAAACAGGAAAAACAGTCGAAGAAGAAACGGGATCTATAATTGTTGTACCCGGGGCTACTACAAAGACTAAGAGTGCATTAGAAAGTGCATATCCCGAATTCTTTCAACCACAAGTAATTAGTGTTGTTGGTCCTAATGGTAAATTTACACAAGCTAAAGATAAAAATGGAAACTTAATGGCTATGTGGACTATGCCAGGACCTAAAGGCGCTTTTTATTTTAAAAACCTTAATGAATTATCTCCTGCTCAATTACAGATGTTAGAGGATGAGAATAATGAAAGAGTACAACTTGTATATTATAACCCGCCATTACTAGTAAATGATAAACCTATCTGGGAAGGGGGAAAGATAGTGGAACAAGGAAAGATACAACCATGGGAAGGTTGGGATTATAAAGCTAGAACTACTAAAGGAGCACAACAAGTTTTAATTATTAGCCCTGAAGCTATAAAAGAAAAAAACCTATTTGATTTTAAATTATTAAATAGTCCAGAACTAGGTGTTGGTACAAAGGTTATCTTAAGAGTAGAACCTGGATATAAATATTATCCATCACAAAACCCTAATGATATGGTAGTTACTGTAAGATTAGCATCTGACCATAACAAAGTCTTATCTGTATTAAGAAAAGCTGGCGGTACTATAAAGAGTACTGAATTAAGAACGCAGTTAGCTAAAGTATTATCAGGTGAAGCTTCGAATGATATTAAAGCTACTATAGCGGGGAAAACTCCTGGGTATGTTATTAATCTTAAGAAGAATGGTAAATCTATACAACGTCCTATCGACGGTGATATGATTATTGGAATTGGGCAAGACGAAACAGTGCGTTATCACAATTCAGAAGTATCTGTAGTACCAACTTCATATATTGAACAAGGTAGGATTTATATAGCATTACCAGCTGCTAATGGTCAGATGGTTCCAGTAAGAGCGGAAACCTCTTTATTAACAGAAAACGCTATAAGTAAAGTAATAGAACTTATTAAAGCTCAAGATATAACTCCGAAAGCTAAAAGAGAATTAATAAATAAAATTGTATATGTACCAGTAGGAGCTAGACAAGACTCATCATTTAAACAGGCTCTAAGTAGACGTATATTAGCTATGGATAATCTAGTTGTTAAGATACCTATTCCTGGAACAGATCAAGTTATTGGTATACAGTATAATATGGAAGGTCTAGGAGATAAGATGAGAAATAACTTTGAGTTAGCTATGGAAGGTAAATCATTCTTATATAAAGAATATGATAATAATGGAAATATAATATCTCATGAATTAAAAAGAAGCCAAGAAGCTCAGTTTGGAAATATAGCAACTATTATTCAGAATTATTTAGCAACTAAAGTATTTAATGTTCAGAAACATTTAATTAATTCAAAAGAAGAATATTATTCTCCATTACAAGACGCTCCTTTTAAAGATTATAATTCATATTTATCTGCATTTAATATAGTTACAACGGATGTACCGGGAGGAACTTCTCAGAAGTTTCATCATGCTAAGATATATGTTGATGTACAAGAGGTATCTCCAAATAAAGAAATGCCAAACTTTTTAAATGAAGGTGTAGAAGTAATAGGAACTCCAGAGATCATTGTAGAAGCAGAGCAAGAAGAGTACAGAGAATCAATCAATCTTGGTAAGAACGTTGAGATAGTTGAAGAAGATCCTGCAGTACAAAACGTTACTGATGTGTTTGGGGTAGAAGATACTACAGAGATTACTGATACTGAGACTGATACAATAGAAGAGATTGATCCAAATAAGTTTGATGGTAATATAGATGTAGACTTTAAATTAAGAAAGTATAATGAACTTGAAGGAAACTATGATCTAATTACGGAAACAGAGAAGCAATGGTTCTTAAGTAGATTTGGAGAAGAGGGCCTTGAATTAATCAACAGAGCAAAATATATTACATTAAAAGATGGGAGAGAGGCGTATGGTTATTACCATAAAGGGATGATCACTATTGCAGAGCAAGCTCCTACAGGAACGATGTATTGGGAAGCCTTCCGACGTATACATGATTTACATTTAACTGATGAAGAGAAGACATCTATAGAGATGGAAGCTAGACAGTTATGGAAGTTAGATAATATAGAGGATATTGAGACAAGATTAGCAGAGGAATTCATGAAGTATAGATTAAACCAAGATGATACTAGTTTAACTAATACTATAAAGAAATTCTTTAGTGAGATTTTATACTATATAAAGAACATGTTAGGAATGGAGAGTTCTATTAATACTCTCTTTAGAGATCTAGATACAACTGATAGAGCATTAGAATTTATGGTTCCGCAAGAAGAGGCTGCATTAAAGTCTCAAGTTCAAGCACCCGTACTTCGTGAGAAGGTTGGCTTCTCAGTTGAGCAAACAGATGAGGTGGTAGGAGTTATGAATTATAACTTGAAGAAAAAATTACAAGAAGAATATGGTGAGGAATGGTTAGAGGTTCTAAAGAATCCAAAACTTATGAAGTCTGCATATACTAAATTAAGAGAAGGATTTGTAGAAACAGGAGAAAGATTACAACAATCTGATAATGAGACTATTAGAAAGATAGGTAATAATTTTATATTAGTTTCTCAAGAAAAACATTGGAAAGATAGAACAGATGAATTAGATAATTTAATCAGTCCCGGGTTTGAAAGCCTTGCAGTTAAGGGATTAGATAATCAGTTCGGTATTAAATATAAAATTAAACGTAATGGAACAGTTGATGTAGAGACAGTACCATTTACAGAAGAAGCTACTACTGAAATTGAAGCATCAGATGATGTTTCATTAGATGAAGAGGTAGCTGTTAATGAGGAGCAAAGTAAAGAACGTATACATGGTGTTAATTATTATCACAGTTCTACTAAACCTACTTTATCAAAAGATATTAAGATTGAATTAGGATTTATAAAAGCTGCTAAAGGAAAGTTCTTAGGATCTAATAGATACTTACCATTTGATGAAGTGTATGCATATCTATCTGTAGCATTAGCTAATACTCCAGGAGGAAATGTGGTTAAGAGATTAGAGGCGTTAGCTCTGAAAGGGCATCCTATGGCATCAGAAGTACTTAACCTTTATGGAAATGCTTCTAAACAATGGCAGAATAAATTTGTTTCTCATTTCAATAAACAAAATATACAATTTAAGACTCTTTTACTAGATGATAATGGAGAGACTAGAACTATTCTTACAAATAGGAATGGTTTAAAAGGACAGATAATTAATATTTGGAATTCAAATAGATTAGATACAGCAATCTTTAGAGAAGAGACTGGAGAAAATGATTTAATAGATCTTACAGAAGTAGTAAAAGTTAGAGAAAGTTATGATAAATTGCTACCAATTTTAAAATCACAAGGAGAACTTACTGATCAACAGCATAAGCTTAAGTACTTAGAAAGTATGAAAGAGACTCTAGAGATGGTAGGGATTACTTTTGATCCAGTAGTATGGAATGGAATCTATAAAGATGAAACTATCAAAGCAATAGATCTTGAGAGTTATATGAGAGGAACTAATTCTTTCGGGGCCGGAATACTAAGAGCATTGGAGAATGGGGTAAGTCCTTACATGGCAGGTAATATGGAATCCTCTTCACTTAGAAATCTTGCCGAGCTTGCAGTAGATTATACTATAGATAATTACATTGCATCGTTTATGAGCGGTAATAAGAAACCTATCTATGCAATTAATTTAAATACATATGATTCTAAGACTACATTAGAATTAAGTTCTGATGAAACTTATGAAGCAGCTATCTTATCTAGATATAGTGATGTATTTTATAGTCCAACAGAAGGACAAAGGCATCTTATCTTAAATTTATTATTCAATAACCCTGAAGTAAGAGCTAATTTTGCCTTAAGTACATTTGATGTGGTTAAAGAAAAGAGCAGTACTAGTAGATCGAATGCTTATGATACTATGAATCAAAAGATGTCTGCAATATCTAGGTTTGCTATGTTCTATAACAATGGATTTAAATATGGTGAATTTAATACAGGTACAAAAGGAGATAAGACACAGTGGAAATTCTTAAGTTTACCAAAGATAGGACCTGAAAATGCTAATCTAGGTTTATGGAAGTCAGGTAAATCAGGAGTAGAAGGATGGTATCAAACTGGAGTAGAGTTACTTATGCCTGCAGCGCTTGGAGAAATGGCTAGAATAGCTAAAACTTATGATCAGTTATTTGGTCCAAACCCTATACCATTAAATGAACAAAGACAAAATGTACATTACAAAAACGTAAAAGGAGATAATATTGCAAATGGTCTTAAGTTTTTACAGTTCCCACAACTTAATAATCCTAAGTATAAAATATTTGATGAACAAGGCCAGCTAATTAGAAAAGGAGTGAATGCAAAACACATCTCACAATTTGAAGAGATGAGAGTAGGTATGAAGCAAGGGCTTTTAAAATACCTTCAAGACAATGTTCAACAAACTATTACAGCTTTTGTAGACGCTGGAGCTATAAGTAGATCTGGATCTGTACTGTTAAATGAAAGTTTACCTACATCCGCTCTTCGTGGAGACACTCTTAATAATGATATAACCCCGGCTATCACAAGATTTGCTATTAATGATTTAGTATATAAGCCTTATATACAAACAACATTTGGTCCTGATTTAGCATTTTATAAAACAGATAGTACTGGTAATCCTATTGTAGAAGCAGGTAAAAGAGCTTATCAATCTATTACACCGGGAATAGAACCTGTATGGAATGAGCAACAACAGTATGGACTTAAGCCTAAGTTTAGTCATGCTATATTAAAAGATATATTTAAAGATGGAGATATAGCAAGAATACAAAAGATATTGGAGGATGCAGGAGTATCAAAGAAAGAAGCAACAAGAATTTCAAATGCTTATGAGAAAATTAATAAGACTGATGCGCAAGGATTTACTACTATGGAATTCCATAAACATTTAATGGAATCAGATGGAACGTGGACCGATGCTCATGATGCGGCTTATAAAAAGTATTGGGTAAAAGGACTAATGGGCGACTCTGCTGCAAAATCTTTACTATTAAATCCAAGAAAGACATATTACTTTGGTGAGAGAGTAATTACTGATTCCCAAGGAAACAACACAGTAACGTTTGAACAAATAAAGCATTCAACAATTCCTTTACTTAGAGAGTTTACAGAGATGTTTAAAGGTACTGATAATCAAGTATCCCTGAATAATTTACGCCAAAGAATGGAAGCAACTGGTAAATATAAAGGATTATCACCGGTTGATATGGTTAATTTTGAGTCTGCAATTAAAGTAGGAGCTAGCGGAATAGAAGATATTTCTAATCTAGAAGGATTAAACGTAGAAATGTTAGAGACTAAAAATCTAAGAACTCCACAAGTTATAGAGACTAAAACAAAAGCGCCGTTAGATGGAACTCAAATGGCTAAATTAATATTATCCAATATATTAGCGGATTATAGTTATAACATATTTGGAAGTAAATTTAATGGTACACAAGTAAAAGAGCTATATAATAGTATATATGCAGAGAGAATTAAAAGATCTCATGACTCACTAGTAAAAGAACTAGGATGGGATGTATTCCAAGAAACACAGCAAAGTACAAACTTAGAAGAAAGAGCTAAGGCTCAGTTAGAATTCTTATTAAAAGTTAAAGATGTAGCTATTAATAGTTTAGAAGAAAGAGATCTTCCTGATAACTACTATTTAGCTATGAAAATAGAGAAGTTAGTAGAGGATGTTAATGCGTATGGATTTGAAGCGCCTTTATCATTCCCTCCATTTGCAAAGAGATTTGAAAGCATCTTACTATCTTTATTTAAGAACAGAGTACTTAAACAAAGAATGAATGGTATGAGTGTAGTTCAGGTAGCTGAATTTGGTTTTGAATTAGATACTCAACTTGAAATAAGACAACATGCTAATGGTGGGATCTATGCTGAGGTAGCATTACCTTATGAATTAGCTGTTAAGTTAGGATTAAAACCAGGAGATACAGTAGATCAGAATATGGATGAACAGATATTTGATATTATGGGGTATCGTATTCCTACACAGGGTAAAAATTCTATGCTATCTCTTAAGATTGTAAAGATTTTACCGGAGAATATGGGAGGTGTAATTATATTACCTGCTGAGATAACTACAATGATGGGTAGTGACTTTGATATTGATAAGATGTATCTCATGATGCCGGAATTATCTAAGAGTAAATCAAAGATAAATGCATTTAATCCTGATATATATTCAGAAAGACAAAGCTTTGAAGGAGTATCTGATAAAGCTTTAACGAATGCATTATTTGATATAAGACAGGCTATCATAACATCGAAGCACCATGTGAAAGAAATAATGGATCCATTAGATAGTGATACTTATACTAATAAAGTAGCAGAGTATGAGAAAGCGGGATTTGTAAAGAACTTATCTGATCTTAATATTAATTCTACAGCTGCAGATATGTATCTAGAGAAAATTAATAAAGATGCAGCAATGCTTATTGGATTATTCTCTTTACATTCTACAGGGCATGCAGTAGCACAAGACATGAACGTTACATTAAAAGATGAATATGCTGTTAATATTAAAGCTGATGGGAAAAAATCTCATACAAATTTAAGTAAAATATTAGGATTTAATGGTCAGTTTATTTCAAGTTACATATCCGAGAATCAAAATGAATCTTTAGATAATGCAAAATACCAAAGAATTGGTAGAGCTAATGTAACTGTTTATAACCATGGAGTAGTATCCTTGCTTAATAGAATTGGATTTAGTAATGAAGGAGCTGCTTTAGATTTTATTAATCAGCCTTTACTTAGAGAATTCTTTACTGAGAGAGCAGCTAATGAGGAAATGACAGATTATAAAATAGCAAGAGATTTAGTTAAGAAATATGAGACATTAGATCTATTCGAAAGAATACATAAAGATAAAGAGGTAACATATACTCCAACCATTTCGGATTTATCTAATGATTTAACTGCATCAATGCTTAATAAAGAGGTAGCGGAAAAGCAAACACAACTTCTGTCAGATTTATTACGATACTTAACTGCAGGTCGAGACTTAGGTAAGTTTAATATGGTAGTAAGTCCAGAAACTATAAAGAACTTTAGTAGACTTAGTTTCCTAGAAAGATTTAATAATAATAAAATATATTTAAACAGCGATGTTTCTGCAATCCATGTTGGTAATTCAACACAAAGAATAGATGCTTATAATAAATACGGACTTCAAGCAGCTGAACAATTTACGGGACAGTTTGTACCATTTAATGGTCCAGGATTTAGTTTATTAAAAACTAATATTGCAATTCTTACCGGCCAAAGAGATGGCATACTAACTCCAGAATTATCTGATGTTATAAATAGTTTTGGATTAATGTATTCATTAACTAAACGTACATCTCCATTTGGAAATTTATTATATAACAATAGAGAAGCTTTAAAAAAGAAATTATTTGATAAACCAACATCGCTTCTTAATGATGTGATTAGAATTAAGAGGAAGTATAACTTACAGAATGATCCATTCCTAGGCATGCTATATAATTCAGCAGAGAATACAGGTAAATCACAATTTATACAAACTATAGCATTTAATAATACAACTAAGTTAAGTCCGGCGCAAAAGAATAAGATAACTGATCGATGGTCAGAGTTATTAATGGATAAAAGAGATGAGGTTAGAAATTTAGCTCAAGACTTAGTTAGATATTCTGTTCTTACATCTGGTTTCATGTTAGGTCCTAATTCTTTTGTAGATTTAGTACCAATGTCTTATTGGAAAGCTTCAGGATTAACTGATTTCTTTAGAAAAGAAGAAAGAGGTATGGGATATGCTAATTACTTTGATGAGGGAGCAGCTACACAGATCATTAGAAACATGTATACTGATAAAGGTTTATTACTAACTGTAGATTCTAAGAGTCTGTCTACAACCGATCAAACTAGAAGAGGTTTAGGAATGACTCAGAATGAGTACTTCTTACATGAAGATCAGAATAGTCAACTAATAGTTCCTACAGCTGATCCAAAGGTTAAAGATTATGTACCATTCTTTAAATCATTTGAGAAAGGGAAGGCTAGATTATATAAACATGTTAGAAATTCTAAAACAGGAGCTATATATGAAGAGATTCAACCATTAGGTGAAAGATTTAAATATGTAGAAATGGCAGGAGAAACACTAGACTTAACTAGTATACATCCAAAGAATACTGTTAAGAATGCAGCACCTTCTACAGTAACAAATCCTACAATAACACAGATTACGGAGGAAAATGCACCAGAAGATGATGTACAAAGTATTGGTGATATAATGCCGCAATTATCTCCAGCTATTAAGGAAGGTGTACTTACTGATTTAGATGAGAGATTAGAAACATGGTTATTAGAACACTTTAATATACCAGTAGAAAAATATGATAACCTTAAGAAAAAGTTAGGACTTGATGCAATAGGAGCAGCAGATATGGCTATGAGAGTTGTTCAGGTACAAAACGATAGAGATAGATATACTTTACCTGAAGAGGTAGGCCACTTCTATATAGAGATGATGGATCAGAGCCCGATTAAGACAAGACTATTTGATTTGGTTGGCCAAACAAAACTTTATCAAGATGTAGTAAAAGAATATGAAGGAATATATACTACAGATGAGCAGTTCATTAAAGAGGCTGCCGGGAAAGTTCTCAGTAGATTTATTGTAGGCCAAGAATTAGGAATAGAACCAAACTTTGAATATAAATCCGGTCTTATGGGTACGCTTCAAAAGTTATGGAATGCTATTAAACGTTTCTTTAGTGGAAAGACTAACGCAAGAAATGATCTATCTGAACAGTTATCTGAAGTATTAGGACCTGCAGCAGTAGCAATTACTGAAGGAGTTAATCCTGGAGGACTTAGTATAGAAAATATAGGAATAGATAAGTACTATGCATTACAACCACAAAATATCAGTGGATTTGCGAAACAGTTAATACGTCGTAACAGCGCATTAGCGGCATCAAAGATCCCTTACTTAAAGAGTTTTACTCAAAGAGATGCAATGAACCAGCTTATAGGAGAAAGTAATATGATTATGCCTCCTACAGAGTCAGATGATTACTATGTACAGGATGGAGTAAAAATGAATAGAGTAAGTAGATTAATGGAGATATTCCAAGATCCATTTAATCAACAAGAGATGGCAGAAAAAGTAGCAGGTGTTAATAGGAGAGATGGGAGTGTATTTAACACGGCGGATAAAGTACAGAAGTTATGGGATTTCTTAAGAGATGATATGGGAACCGGATTACATAATGTAATGCAAGCTATTGTAGAAGGAAAAGATAGAGCTAATATACTTGCCACAGTGCCGGAAGATCAAAAAGGCGCGTTTGAACAGGCCTTACCTGGGTTACAGAAATGGGTACAAGATAAAATAGATAATGGAAGTACATTATATTCTGAGGTTAAGGTGGCAGATAAATCCGATTTACTAGCAGGCTCAGTAGATATTATTGAAGTTACTCCTACAGGTAGAAAGATTCTTCATGATTTTAAAACTAAAATGAGAGGCAAGTTTGGAAATATAGAACAAAAGTTACCAACATTTAAAGGGCCCTTAGCATCGATTCCTAATACATTACTTAATAAGTATAGATTACAGTTATCTCTATATAAACATATAATAGAGGAAAAAGGAATTACAATAGATGAAATAAATGTTGTACCTCTAGAAGCTGATGTAACAATGGATGAAAATGGAACTATTTCATTCTCCAATGTTGGTTTAGCTACATCGCAGACTCCTGTGCTTAGTAAGTTAAATAATATGAAACCTATTAGCAAGAAGGTAATTAAAGGCGCTATAAGTTATATATCACCTGAATTTGATGCTTCAAATAAAAAAGAATTGAAAGAAAGAGATGCAGCTTTACGTGTATTTGATAACGCTAAAGCTCAGATAAAGAGAAAGATTACTTTCTATAAGAAAAGTAATAATAAGGAGTACGCAGATAAGATGCAAGAGTTATATAATGAACTCGATGAGATCGGAGAAAAGGAAGGATTAGTTTTATATACTAAACGTGCAGTTCGTGATATAAATGCAGCTCATGCTAGACTAAAAGAGTTAGTAAGAAATAATGCAGTTACTCCTAAAGCCTTGAATCAAATATATAATTTTGTTAAAGCTTATGATTCTCTTGAAGAGATCACACTAATGGCACCTATCCTAACTGAATCCGGAATGGTGAATGTATTAGAAAAATATGTACAACCAGCAATAGCAAAAAAGAATTTAGTTTATGAAGAGTATAAGGCTCTTGGAAGACCTTTAATAGCAGAGGCATTATCAGCTTTAAGTACTAATCCAAATGTGAATGTTGAGAAAATGGAAGCTGAACTTTTAATTGCGGGCCGAGATATTTCATTTATGGCTAGATGGTTAGATGCATTAGGTGATTCTACTAGAACAGATTTAGCTGTTATAGATAAGATGATTGTATTACAGCGTGGAAAAGTAAATGAGGCCGTGCATAATTTAATGTATGGTACAAAAGATACTAAAAGTTTAATGAAGCTTATGGAAAACTTAGAAGAGTATCAACAACGTGCAGGAGTTAATTTATATAATAGTAGAGAAGTTTATGACTTTATGCTAGAGCAGGATAAAGATGGTAATTACACAGGTCGTATAATAGGAATCCAAGATGCTCAGTGGCGTATACTTAAAAGTGAGTTTATGGCATCTGAAGGGTTTACTAATAGCAAAGAAGAATGGGCCGAGTTCTATAAAGAACATAAAGCTGAAAACTATTTAAGTGAGAAGTTTAAAGCTATTGATAATATGGCTGAGACAGATCCACGAAGACAGTTCTATTTATTTTATGCAGATAACTATCATTATGCACAAACGTTATTACCTTCACAATATAGAAGAGGAACTCAATTACCATCATTAAGAGCAACAGCTGCAGAAAGAGTATTAGAGAAAAAAGGAAGTTTTGGTAAAAGGATGAAAGATGCAACTAAAGAAATGTGGACAGAAACATTTACAAAACATGAGGATAATGTTTCTTATGGAGAGTATGTGGATGCTAGTGGAAACCCATTAGATTTTGTACCAGTACATTATTCTAGAGCAATAGGTAATGGTGAAGGACAGATGAGTCCAGAGGATCTATCATATGATTTAGGTAGTAGTTTAAAGATGTTCTTCTCTATGGCTAATAACTTTAAAGAAATGTCAGAAGTTCTTGATGTATTAGAAATAGCAGGTGAATTAATCAAAACAGGACGGGTTGTTAAGTTATCATCCGGAATGCCAGTAAAAGATCAGGCGGGTGAGACAGTTACAATAGCAGGAGAAGACTCTAAAGCATATGCTAGATTAATGGATTATTATCAAATGCAGGTATATGGTAAACGTAAGAAAGATATGGGCGCAATTACTATTATGGGTAAAGAGATAGATGTAGCTCAAGTTCTAGATGCGGCTTTACAAGGAGGAAGTATCCGTGTTTTAGCAATGAATAAGCATGCTGGTTTATCTAATGCAACGTTTGGTGAAATGATGAGTGTCATCGAAGGATGGGCAGGACAACATTATGGTGTAAAGAACTATACTAAAGCCACGGCTATCTATGCAGCTTCAGTTGCTGGATTAGCTAATGATATGATGTCTAGACAACCGTCATCTAAATTAGGAATGATAAATGAGTTATATGATGTACAACAACACTTTGATGAGTATGGAAATAGACTAGCTCACAGAAAGATAGGACTTAGAGGAAATACCTCAGCTCTTTATTTCATGATGTCATTAGGAGAGCATATGATCCAAAGTCAGATGGCTGTGGCTCAGATGTTAAATAAAACATTTGAGACTTCTAAAGGAACCGTAAATTTATATGATTCATATTCAATAGTAGATGGTCGTTTAGAGTTAGATTCCGAGGTAGCTGAACAGTGGACTAGCGAGGATAGAATATTATTTGCTGAAAAGATGGCAGCTGCTTATCAACGTATACATGGTATTTATAATACTAAAGATAGAAATGCGTTACAGCAGTATGCAGTAGGTAGATGGGCAATGCAGTTCCGTAAATGGTTACGTCCAGGGATGCTTCGTAGATTTGGAGGCGCAGAGAAATTATTCTATCACCAAGACTCTGAGTTTAGAGGTCCTGAATATAATGAAAGGTTACAATCATATGTAGAAGGTAATTATGTTACAGCACTTAAGTTTTTGAATAGAATAAAGAAAGAAGTATTTGCATTACGATTTAGTACATTACCATCCCAGTGGAAAAACCTAGACAAATTTGAGCAAGAGAATATTAAGAGAGCGCTTGGCGAATCTGCAGGATACATGTTATTAATCCTATTAGGAAGCGCAGCCGGATTTGGTTATGACCCAGAGGATGAAGACGGAGTAGGATCCATGACTGCTTTTGATTGGCAGATGCTTTATAATGTAAAAAGAGTACAAGCAGAGATGGGCTTTTATACAACTTCGTCGTTCTTTGAGATCTTAAGAACTCCAGCTGCTAATATGACAACTATTGAAGCATATTGGAAATTCATAGGACAGATAATGAAAGATGGATCATCCCTAATGGTTGGAGGAGATTTTGAAAGATATAAGAGAGACGCAGGACGTTATGAAAAAGGAGACCCTAAGATTCTTAAAAGGTTCCATAACATACTACCGGGTAAGGAATTATTAACAAGACCGGAAGACAAACTTAAATTCTTTGATTTACAATAAATGGGAGACAACTTAGAAAACTATTTCTATGATCCAAAAGATGATGATTTAGAGATTCTTACGGACAAACAGAGAGAGGCTATCAAAAGACAGTCGATGGAAAATACATATACTTTAGTTATAAATAATTATGACTTTGATATTTTTCCAGATAAACTATTTTGGCTTCTTACCGACTTCGATAGTATTACAATATTTGATGTTCTTATGGATTATTATATAGAGACAGAAGAATACGAGAAATGCGCCGTCCTTAAAATAGTCAAGGAAAGGGAAATACAAATGAGCAGTGAGCGTAAAAAAAAGAAAGGAAAGTTTACTTACAAACTACCTATGGAGGACGATGAGACAGACTTACCGGACTAAATTAGCCGGTAAATCTGTGTTTATTCCCATCTGTTTCTTAAACTTAACCCTATCAAATAATTCTTCATCATAGTTTACAATAGGCCATACTTCTGAGTTTTCTGGTAATTGCGCGTCTAGGCGTCCTTCCCAGTACGTACGCAATTCCTGTCCTTTATCGAGGACAAACGGAATAGCACTCTTATTACTACGATGTTTCATTAATCGAACTTTAGCGGGGCGAGAAAACTTAGAATACTTACCTTTTAAAAACAAATCATATTCTTTTTGAAATTCAGTTATAGTAAATACAAACATTAAGTATCTACCTCTAAATAAAGAATAGGAGTTTTTAAAGTATTCATGTTTCTCTATTTCCTTTTCCAAATTATAAAAGTGCATCGCTCCATTATATTTCATTAATACGAAAATATCAGGAGAATCTAAATCCCAATCTAATAAAGATGTATCGCCAAGATATACGTTTACTAGATAGGGTTTTAGGTCTACACTGGAATAACCAGTTAAGGGTAATAAAAAATCATAAGATTTAGTAAGCTTACAAGCTTTCTCTAATTCGAGAGATTTTGTCATCTGATAATTTGATTTTAATTACACCATTATTATTGTAATACTCCATCGGGAAATCCCAATGGTCGTGGTCTTGATGCCATCTGAACCTTTCCAATAAATTCTCAAATTCATCGATGGCTACTGATAAATCAAGATTGTCTGGTTCATATACCACGCACTCACAAAGTCCAGTTGTTTGAACAGCTACAATATACGATTTAATATCGTATTTTGAAGAATCTTCACCTAGTTGGTCTAAATACCAATTAACAGCTAGCTTATAAATAGCTATCTGTCTATAGTATCCATAAGTGCCATAAGCACCTATAAAATTATAGACTGACTTAGCAGTGGTTTTAAGATCTACTATCGTAACTAACTTCTTTTCTTTGTCAAGTATTAAATTATCAATAACGGATTTAATTATATAAGGATAATCCTTATAAGTCCAAGAAAGTTCTTTTTCAGCCTCAGCATTGTTATGTTCTGAGGTATTACAAATATTACTTGCAACAGCATGGTCTTTTATGCTAGCTGCACAGTGTTCTACTATTTCATAATCTTCTGCAGATAAAATTAATTTACCTTGAGAGCTTCTTAAGAAATTTAAATAATTTGCATTTTCTTCTTTTTCTAGCTTTTTTATCACACCTGCTAGTGGTGTTTTAAATCCTGCAATATTATAACAGGTCTCATATAATTCATCTATACTATGTATAACAAATTCAGAAGGTGTGTCTTCTGTATTATCATAAACAGTAGATGTAATATATGCTTCATTCTCTACTATTGCTTCTATAAATTTACCCATCATACCACCTATAACTGGTATGTCTGCTACAATGTATCGTCCATTAAAAGTACTTGGTTCTAATACATAACAATGAATAGCAGTTCCTAAATCAAAACCTTTACTAGATTTATTTAGTTCTCTATTTTTATATTTTATAAAATATTGTGGGCTCACTTTTAGTGCGCTTAACGAAGAATGGCTTAAATGATCTATTTTCATTTCTTCTTTATTTTTTTTGGTTTATATTTACTTATTATAAATACTAATTTTCTATCTTCTATAGTTGGTACAGGAATAAATTCTATCTCTCCCGTTTGCGGGATAACTGCACAGTTATCGTCATCAATTAATCCCATTTCCACTATAGTATCTTGGAAACTCTTTATCCATATCCATAAATTATCTACATCCCATTTTGGTTTGTAGTCCTTTTTTGGTGGACGCCATCTTAAATCTCCTTTATACATTCGAATATCACCGTGGTTTATCACCGTATGAAGCTCTAATTTTATTTTTAAAGGACCCATATTTCTAATATCTAATCCATTAGGTATCCATTGCTGAATATACTTATGCATTCTTCTTATTATTAGAGCTCTAAGGTGATGGTTCATTCCAGTGTATAATCTTTGCCCATTTATTTTCACATATTTTGTATTTGTTTTTGCTACATGTGTAATAAAGTTAGGTATTTCGATCTTAAGTTGTTTAGCCATAATTTTTTTAAAGCGTAAGGAGACGGACCTCCAGGTACAATGGAGGAAACCATAGAGGCCCGTTCTTACTAATTTATAATTACGCTGTCAGACTATCAGCTATTTCAGAATTCTGAGCTAACTCAGTTTCTAATTCACTAATTTGTTGTCTTTTAGCAGATTCATATTCTTGTAAATCTGTCTTCATTTGTTTGTGGTCAAATGCAGTATAGTCAGATTCTAAGAAAATGTTTTCATTCTCACCATTACTAATAGCAATAGGAAAATATTCACATGTTCTCATCTTCGTATTATTATAGTCAGTCGGAACTGCTACAACATTGCGAGGACTTACAAGAACTTCTAGGATTACACCGTCACTGTATCCAAAATCATGAACGTATTCCATTGACCCTACATGGAGGCCAGCGGAACAAGTACGTTCAGGATTTGAATCACAATCTTCTCTCGGCATAGTAATTGGTGTACCACACTTAATTACCATTCCATGCGCACCACTATGGTACGGAGCAAAAGTTAGTGACTGTGTATATTTCTCCTCTTGTTCACCTGTATCCTCATTGTATTTGAACTGAACCTTTTCCTCACCAGTTTCAGCATCATATACTTTTTTGACTTTACAAGCTTTATAAGCTAAGAAATAACCTTTTTCTGTAATAGGGTGCCCATTATGCTCTAAAAACCCATATAGCTGTCTTCTAACAGCTTTATCAGGATTTAGTAATAGGTGCTTCCAGAAATTAATCAAACCAGTTAACGGCACACCTTCTTCAAGCCATTTCATGAGTTTTTTTGCTAAGAAATTCGGAATAGGATCCGTAGTACCTTTAAGATACATTTTATTTCCTCCATCAAACTCAAATCGGCCATCAGTTGCGTGCTGAATACGGTTTGCTGGTGTAAGTAAGGTTTTTACTTTCTCCAGTATTGCGTTACGTTCATCTTGATCTTTCGACGTATTAAAGTTACGAGCAAGTGATACAACTTGATCTGCTTCTTTAAATTGTTTCGAGATACTTTTTGGTAGTCCATCGATAATGATTTGAACGTCATCTTTACCGACTTTACAGACTAAATACGAATTTGTCATTTTACAAATATATTAATTTAATTAGTACTTTGAGGCTCCTCCACCTCTTTCTTTTTTTGAATTTTAAACTTCACTACAGCTTTACTTTTGAATCTAAGATATTCTCTTAATGCTAGAAAAACTTCTTTATTAGGTATATCACTATGAGAAGAAGTATCATTCTGAGCGAACTCAAGATGCTTAAGTAATTCTAAATTCTCTGAATAACTTACGAGATTTTTTAAATTACTTACCATTCTATGATTAATACAATCAGTTTCTTTACATAAGATAGCCATTTGATCTTCATCAACTCTACTTAAGTAACGAAATTGCTCATAATTATTTTCATGATTTTCTTTAAGCTCTTTCCATTTATAATATAAATCAGAATTTAACTTTTGAAAACAAGAAAAGAAATATACATCATCAGTATCTATTCTAGTTATTTTAGCTGTATGCCAGTTTGTTAAAATTGGATGTTTCATTTTAAACATTTCTTTAACGTTAATAAATCTAGTCATTTGTTTATTGAGAGTAGCAGCTACTTTAATAATTACCACAGGAAAGCTCCGTATATCTAAAGAACTTTTACCATATCCAGACATATCTGGAAATTTTCCTGCTTGTTCACATGCAGCAGCTACCTGTTGCAATAATGCTGCGTCAGCTGAGTTTCCCCAAATAACAATACCACCATCATCGACATATTTTTCTAAATCATGGATATGATATTCATCATTACTAAATGCAATTTTATCACGTTTACCATATCTATCTTTAAAATAAATTCGTCTAAGAAAAGCTTTACCAAGTCTTTTACGCCTTTCAGCTTCAGATTCGTAAGATCCTATAGTTTCTTCCATATCTTCTGCATCAGACATATCAATTTTCTCATAATCAACTAACGTACAATGAGATAATAGAGTAGTCATACTTTCAAAATCCTTTACTATCTGTTCGTCTTCTCTCACGGTAGTGTTAAATAGATTTCTTTCTGCTTGAAAATGTTTATCATCAATAGCAAAATCTCTTCTAATTTGAATAAAACCGTTTTCAAAATCCGATTTAGATAATAAATGAAAATCTTTAGTTTTTAAGAAAACCTTTCGAGGATCATCACCTGAAGGATCAGACTGCTGTTGAAAGAGTATGGGTAATTTAATGAAATCTTCTATATTAGGTTTAGATTTACTTAATTTATAACCTCCTACATAATTACCATCCATTACACGTCTAACTGTGTTAACAGTGAAACCTGTAAACATTAAATTTCTATTCTCATCATCTAACAAACTTCTAGATAATTCAACACCATGTAAATTACATGCAATAGATTTCTTCTCTTTTAATTTTGCTAAATATGATTTAACATGAAAGATTGAATTAAATTCTCGTCTCCAACTATGCCTAGAATTACTTACTAATGCAGATGCTTGTTTAAACCAAACAACCATATTCTCTGCGCTTGCTAATTCAACTTCACAATCAGCTTTAAAGTTTTTCTGGATTAATAGAATCTTATCTTTAATAGCATCTTTAGTTTTATCCGTGTATCGAATTGCTTCTCTACTAGGAACCAAATCTAATTCACCTACATTAAATTTAATAGCACAAGGAATTCTTTCTGTATCCCATACTACCTTCGAGTCTATTTGATTATAATTAAGAGGATACCTAACTCTACCCACCATTAGATGAATATCTGAATCCTCTCCTGAATTCTGTTGAGACAAATCTATACATACATCATCATCTTCATAATCCGGAGTAGCTAGCTTTATGTCTCTGCCAGTTCCCTCCTCGATATTTATAAACTCTAAATCTGTAAAATACATTAACTGATTATTTATAGCTTTAGCAAAGTTTTTAATATCTCTCCATGAGTCTTCCTGTCCTAGTGGAATAATAACTTCTGTAGAATTCAATTCAGTAGTATTTGCTGTTTTTAACAAATCCATATGAAATGCATCATTACCTCTATATAACATATAACTGAACTTTTGTCCATTATGGTTAGATATTATATAAAAATTATCAGTGTATGAAAATGGAGACTTAGCACCAATTCCAAAACCACCAATTTGATGATTATTATCTCTTTTAGTTGAATTACCAAAGAGAGTATAAATTTCTTCTACTCGTTTTTTACTTAGACCTACTCCGAAATCACGGAATAAAAAGGCATTACCTACACCTAAAAGGATATTCTCTTCCTGAAATTCTATTTGTGGTTTTTTACTAGAGGGATGAAACCATTTAGGATCATCTTCATCTGTTAATGGTATGACTTTTTTTATCTTGAGATCTTTCTCACGATGCGCGTCATAACAATTAGATGTTACCTCTCTTACAATAGAACCAATAGGATCAGAATATAAGTTAATCAATGAGTCTATTATAATTCCCATTGAATCTTCACCAATTTTAAATTTATTGGTTTTAACATCGCCGATGAGTTCATCGACTACATGTTCTCTTTCTATTTTCATATCAGTTTATTTATTTTATTTTTACTTTGTTCAGCAGTATGATCTTTCCTAAAATCAGAAATATCTTTAAAGCCATTGTTTCGGTTACTAAAATCTTGTAAGAATATAGGTTTAAAACCATATTTCTTTTTAAGATTGTTAGCTCCCTTAACACCGGTTAAATCAAAATCATTTAATATATATATCTTATTAAATCTTTCATATAACTCTCGGGCTACAGTATCTTTAATACTAGTAATCTCATTCTGCAACGCAGCACTAATGAATCCAAGGCTCCTAAGAACCATTACATCTTTTAGTGACTTCGTTATAATAATGAACTCTCCTCTTTCAGGTAATTGATCCCAACCTTGAAAGATAGTTCGATTAGTATTACTCATCCATTTATGTCCCGTAAGACATAGCGGACGGTAAATTTTCCATGTATATACACTATCCTTATAGAATAAATAACCATAAATTGGATCATTATTCTTATAATAGCCTACTACATTCTCTCCTATAAATACACATTTACATGAAAAGACATTATAATATTTAAGAATTTCTTCTGTTATACCATATTGTTCCCAATAATGTTTATCTATAAAAGTTAACGGTTGCGTCTTTACACCAATAGTTTTCTTAGCATCAAATTTTAATTCTTTGATTGCAGTTTTAAAACCATCGAACGGTTTAACAACAACATTCTTTTTATTATACATTAAGTCTAATTTGAAATCTTCATTTATTCTAACTAACGCAGAATAAAAATCACATCCAAATAGGGTTTGAATAAATGTAAACGCATCACCAGTATCTCCATTACCGAAATCTTTAAATCTCAGAGTACCTTTACGATCAGTAAAGATGGAAAAGCTTGGTTTATCATCTTGTCGGAGCGGACTATTCATTACAACTCCAGACTTAAAATCACATCCTACATAATAGCTAAATATTTGATATTGGCTAATTTTATCTAGGATATGGTCTTTAGTTAAAGAAAGTGTTATCTTATATGGGGATTCCATTGTAAATAGATAAGAGGGGAGTTTGCCATGCACACCAAAGCTTTTTCTCCCCCCTATCTATATCCGATTACCTAAAATGGTAAATCAGACGCAGGCTCCGCTGCTACACCATTAGCTGGTGCAGTAGTTGTTAAATTTGAAGGGTTTTCCGCTTCATCTTTTTCCATCTTATCGAAGTTAGTGATTTGAAGTCTAGTCTTCTCAACATCCATATCTTCTAAAAATGGAACATACTTAGGAATAGAAACATAATTGTTATAACTATAAACAGTTTTAACTCTCATTTTCTTACCTACATAGCTATTACCTAATAATGCAATAACTTGTTGACAGAATCCTTCGAAATCTTGCGCATTTACTACAGCCTTATCCTCATCTAAGAATTTGGTCATAATATGCTTTACTCTCTTCATTTGAGATTGCGCTTTCTTTTCCCATCCCTCATTGTTCACATCAATAGGCCATTCTAAATGACTTAAAGCAGAACCGTCTGGTGCTGTAAAAGAAAACTTCAAGAAACTATTTCCGTTAGAAGCAGTTTCCATACTTACATTTGTCATTTCTGCATTTTCACTAATTCCTAATGGAAATACTTTGGCTGACGAGCCTTCTGATTTAACCTTCTGGTTAATTTGATACATACTCATAATTTTAAATTAATTTAATTAAACTTCACTTTTATTCATTATAATACTTAAACATAGTATCCTTTACCATTTGTAAATCATTAGGTATTTGGTAATCTTCAAACATCCCAGCAGGTGACTTTGCAGTCGATACACCATCTGTTTGTGTTTGGAAGAAATATTCATTCTTACCTTTACCATCTGATTCAATGTGTGTAAATAATACTATACTCGACATAGATTCTAAAACAATCTTGTCTAACTGTTTACCAGCTGTCATCACTTTACGATATTGTGCTCCCATATCAGTATATCCCTCATCGGAATGCGCTAATACAAATACATCAACATCATCAGGTATAACTTGGTTTATGACCGTGAATACATCATATATACCACCTGATAAGCTAGCCCATTTTTCAAAACCTTTAATGTGTCTTTCTCCCATTACTTTATCAGTCATTACTCTGTTAATGGTATCAATCACAATAGTCTTGATGTGCTTTGCTTTCTCTGGTATAGCTTTGAGTGTATTTACAATATCTACAAGGTTAGAAGCAGTTGCATAGTTTTTATTTTCTTTACTATAGTTCTTTTTCCATCCTTTAATAGGTAGTGCTTTTTGATCACAGTTCAACCAAAGAGTTTTTTTTGGGTCGAGATTACTCCCGCTTGTGGATTTGCCTGATCCAGACTTTCCACAGATAATTACTAAATTTGCCATATTAAAAAGGTAATTTTTGTTGGTTATTAATTTCTTGTTCTAATTTTTCTTCTTGTAGCATATGAAATCCTAATTTTAAATAGTTTATAGCATCAGCAAATCTACCATCTAATGGTTCTGCTTGTTCTATATTCGGATCTTTAGCATAACTTAAGATTGCTGCTACATGCTTATAAAAGTATGCTCCCCAGGCTTGCATAGGTGTACATCCAGTCATTTCAGCTGCTTTCTTAAAATTAGCTAAAACATCTGGACTATCTAATGTATATCCAGGGCGTTTTGCTGTTTCTATTTCATAAGCTAAATCTAATAATTCACGTACAGATTTTTCATACCCTTCAACTGGAGGTAACTCTGTTTCAAATATTACTTCTTTTATATGATTCCCTAAAGTCGTATTTGTCGTGTTATATATTTTATTTGCCATCTGTTTCAATTTTTAATTGGTAATTAACTTCTTTTGGGAAATCAACTACACGATTATACTTAAGTTCATTTTTCATTTTAGCAATACAAGGTTGTCCCTCTCTTACTTTAATGAAATGCCAGAATAAAGCACCGGCTGTAGGCCATGCTTTAGCTCCATAAGTATCCATCCCTAATTGTTCAGGGTTCATAGATACCATAACTAAATCCGAAAACATGAATACAGAATCACCACCAAACAAATCCTTTTTCTTAGGAAATTGTTGAGACGGTTCTGTTACTCTATCAGCAGATTCAATTTCTCTATTTAATTGAGATAGAAATACAAAAGCTATTTTAAATCTTTTCTTTAATGAGTTCGCCATAATCATAAGTTCAACAAGAACTAATCGTTCCATTTCACCTTGTTTACCACGTACTAATATAGTATGATCTAACATAACAACAATTCCTCTATCTACATTAAAATCTTCATTTACAAATTTCTCAATAGTATTTTTAATTAACTCTACAGTACCAGGCATTTCTACATAGTAAATAGGAAGTTTATTAAATTCTTTCTGAGCAGTTAATACTTTATAAAATTCAGAATCATAAAGACTAAATCCATCTATACCACTG